>Ga0129314_1000529_pt1 | contig 39256 bp, 35 predicted proteins | sample O1111metagenome_FD_94431 | JGI IMG/M metagenome (GOLD analysis project Ga0129314, IMG submission 94431) | Orangutan individual fecal microbial communities from fecal samples from Wisconsin, USA - O1111 metagenome | ecosystem: Host-associated > Mammals > Digestive system > Large intestine > Fecal... | reverse complement strand
AAGGGCGGCCAAAGTGCCTACCGAAAAAAAGAAAGTAGGCACTAAGTGAACAAAGGGCGGCCAAAGTGCCTACCGAAAAAAAGAAAGTAGGCACTAAGTGAACAAAGGGCGGCCAAAGTGCCTGCTGGAAAAAAAGAAGTAGGCACTAAGCCAACAAAAGTTGACATTGATTCCTACAAGCAAAAAATGAATTATTTTATAAAAAGTAAAAATGAATAAGGTTGTCTACATAGTTTAAGTCAAGTGGATTTTCCTTGGTTTCACAGGTTATAATGAGCTGCTGGGTAGGTATAATCCCATTTTTAATAAAATGCTGTAACTTAGAAGCATTATCTTTTAGATAAGTTTCCTTGTCCAACAGTCCAAGATGTTCCCAGTAATAAAACTTCCCTGTTTTTGGATGCATGATTGTAAAATCCGGATAATAGATAATGCCATCTAAAGGCAAAGGACATTCATAGCGAAAAGGAATTTGATATTGAACCAAAAGAGACACAATTAGAGCTTCTGATTTTGAGCGGACATAGATGCCGGCATTTGTTTTATAGATGAGATGTTCATGATAATTAGGATTGCTTTCAAAAGGTGCTTCCATCCATTGACGTGCGGTGGTTGAAACTGGCATGATATAGGGTGATAGCAAAGATGGAAATTGCGAATTAGAATATAATAGTTTTTCACTTTGGCAGGTGAGGTTGCGCTGATATTCTATATAAGGCGATAGGGCTTTCTTTTCTGCAAGGAGATCCTTTTGTAAAGCAAGAAGATATTTTTTATAAGATAATTGCTGTATCAGAGTAGCGTCTTTGGAAGAAAGATAGGTTCGAACTTTATTACAACTTAAATAATATTTGGGATGTCCTTTATAAAATCCACATATCAGCCTTCCGGGTGGTAAATGCGGCAGCTCTCTTTCTATCTCGGTCAATTTGGCTGTAATGTAGTCATAGCGGTTTTGGAGTCCTTGAAATATCATATAAAAATACCTCCTTAAAATTGAAAATAGGTTGGTTAAAACTTATAGACGGGTACACGACAAAAAGGAAAATCATGAAATACAGTAGAGTAAAGTATAAGAAAAGGCGCCGTTAGGCGGATCGAGTATAAAAGAAAATAAAAAACAATTTTATTTATTATAACCGACATACAGAAAATCCGCAATCTAAATAAAAGAAAAATTTATTGGGGATTGTATACATTTCCGGAGGGATTGCGGTTTTATTCCTGCTGTTGTATGATAAATGCGAGGAGTTTGGAAAATGGACGAAAGAATAAAAATTGATGACAGATTAGCTTCTTTTTATGATAAATTGTATGCGGACGATTCCACGGTGGAAGCATGTAAGGACAGGGTGGCAGAAGCCATTGCGGAGCTGGCGGACTGCCTGCGGCTCGGAAGAATGGAACTGACGATGGATTCACCGGTGTCTGCATTAAGACCTTCGGGCGCATATCAAACGAGCGTTCTTTATGATAGAAAAGACGGCGCCGTTTGCGAAGAATGCTTCTTACGGGTGTACCCGGTTTCAGACGGCGGACAGGTGCAGTGCAGGTGGTATCCGTACGGCGAGGAGCCTTTTTCGGAAGAGGAACAGAAAGTACTGCATATGATTTCCAAGGAAATATTCCAGCAGTTCAGCCGTGCTACCATGCAAAATTTACTGACGCATGTGATGCAGACGGACATGGCGACCGGCGTAGCCAACCAGGCGGCGTTTATGGGACATGCGGCAAAGCTGTTTGCACAGAGAAAACTGGATGGTTATGCTATTCTTTTCTTCAATATTCATAATTTTAAATATGTTAATAAGGTATTTCCCTATGACGAAGGCGATAAGGTTTTGAAAAAATATGCCTGTGAGGTAAACGGCTATTGTCAGGAAGAGGAAATGCTTGCCCGCCTTGGCGGCGATAACTTTGTGGCGCTGGTGAAGAAGGAACGCCTGCCGGAAATGCTTGAAAAGCTGCAGAATGTAAGGCTGTTCCATGAAACATCCCGCAAATCCAAGAATTTTGTGTTTGGGGCGACCATCGGTTACAGTGAATTAAACGGCATTGCCAGACCGCAGGATGTGATGGCAAGAGCCAGCATTGCTTATCAGGCAGCCAGGTTAAAGGGGACGGGTATTGCCGTGAAATTTTCCGACGACATCCAGAAGACCATGATGCAGAACCAGAGCATTATCGCAAACTTCATGGCGGCGCTGGAAGAAAGAGAATTTCAGGTGTATTATCAGCCTAAGGTCAACATTAAGGATCAGACAATCTGCGGAGCGGAGGCCCTGGTCAGATGGCAGAGGGACGGAAAACTGATATCTCCCATGCAGTTTATTCCCCAGCTGGAACGGGAAGGCAGTATTATCAAACTGGATTATTACATGCTGGAAGAGGTCTGCCATTTCTTAAGAAAATGGATGGACGAAGGACATGCGCCCATCTGTATTTCCGTCAACTTTTCCAGAAAGCATCTGGATGAGGACGACATGGTGGAGCATATTGTTTCGATTTTGGACGAGCATGGCATTGCCCATCAGTACATAGAAATTGAATTGACGGAGAGTGAGGATTTCCAGAATTACGAAATTATGACGAACATCGTCAACGAGCTTTCCGAAGCGGGAATCGGTACTTCCATGGACGACTTCGGAACCGGATTTTCTTCCCTAAATATGATAAAGAAGCTGGATTTGAAGGTGATTAAAATTGACAGATCCTTTATTCCTCTGGAAACGGATTATTCCGGCAAAGACAAGGACATGATTATGTTCTGCAACATTGTGACCCTTTTGCGTGAACTGGGGAAAAAGACCATTGCAGAGGGTGTGGAAACACTGCAGCAGCTTCGGTATCTGGAAAACGTAGGGTGTGATATCGTACAGGGATATGTATTTGACAAGCCGCTCTGCGAAGCGGATTTCCGGAAGAGACTGGAAAACGGCTACGGGAGCTGCTGAGAACAGAAAGACTGGAAAACGGCTACGTGAGCTGCTGAAAACAGAAAGACAATAATATAAAAACAGGGACTGTCTTTAGCGGTCCCTGTTCTTAAAAGAGGAATGAAGAAAATTAAAACAAAATCTATATAAAACGCAATTTATAAAAGCTCGGAGGGCTTTGTGATTGCGTGTTCGGACCAGGAATCGGTTTCGGCTGCACCGGAAGGACCTGCGGAAGCTTCGTAGGACTCGACGGTAATGGTGTAGCTGCCGGTTCCTTTTTTGTAAACGGTTCTGTCTGTGCCGACGATGGAAACGGTTTTGCCTTTTTCGTCTACGATGGTTCCCGCATTGTAAAGGGAAGTAATGGTGCTGTCTCCGGTTACCGTCCAGGTGGAATCCGCGCTTATGTATACGTTGCAGTAGCCCGTACCTCCGTCACCGGCATAGGTTTCGTCCTGTACAAAGGCGCCCTTCAGTGTGCTGCCGTTTGTCATGTAGAAATCTAATTCGCTGATGCTGTCCCAGACAACTTTTCCCTGCATATCCTGACTGTCGGCAGTGAAACGGCATTGGGCGCCGTTGGAACCGGAAGTTCCCCAGCCGCGTTCGTTGTTGTTGCCGGTGCACATCAGGAAAAATTCACTGTCGGAAGGATAGGTGATATCCACATTGGAAAGTAAAATATCGGATTCCGTGTTGGTGGTGTAAATGAGCCCGCCGTTTTTCGCGGTAAAGGAACCGCCGACTACCTGCAGGGAGCTGGAGCCGATTTCGGAGTCACCGGACATGCTCTGGTAAACAATCATGTTCCAGGTGGTATCGTTCTGGCTTAAATCCTTCATATTGCCGGTGATATTGCAGTCAAACAGGCTTAAGGAGTTAAGACCTTCAATGCAGACGGCCTCGGAACAGTTGGCGGTAAGGGTGGCATTGTGAACGGCAATATCGGCAGTACAGTAAACGGCAGGAGAGCCTTCACCGTTGCTTACATAAGTGCCGCCGTCCACTACCATGGTGCCGCCGCCACGGTCGCTTCGGATGGCTGCGGAAGACTTACCGCTTGTTTCCACATCCAGATCCCAGGCATATAAGGTACCGCCGCCGGCTGCATGGATACCGCCGGAGGTATTCTGCAGGGTTTTAATGGCGGAGTCCGCTATGTAAACCACACTGTTTCCATAGGAGAAAACCCCGGCACCGCCGGAAGCGTCGGTGGAAATGTCCGCATTCTTAATGTATGCCGTGCCTTCGGTGGCAAGTACGGCAGCACCTACGCCGTAAAAGCTGGAATTGTCACCACCGGTACTGTGGGAGGAGGTACGGGAAACGGTGCTGCCTATAAGGACTGCCGTTGCCTGACCGGAAATGCGGACCGCATTTTCATCGGTTCCGGTGGAAGTATAGGTTTTGCCTGATTCGGAGGTATCTTTCGAAATATCTTTTACGGCATCATAATTGTCAATTCCATCAAAATTGCCGCTGCCTGGACCACCTGCACCGGGTCCCATATCACCGCTGGGACCACCTGCACCGGGACCACCTTCTCCGGGACCTTTTCCGTCAGCGGGAGGCTCACCGTCCGGCTTTTCGGGAGCGTTCCCGGGTTCCCCGTCCGGTTTTTCGGGTGCAGTCTGCTCGGTTGTTGTGGTAGTATCTGTATCATCCGTACTGGTTTTGCCGCAGCCGCTTAAAGAAGAAGCAGCCAGTATAAGAGAAAGGGTCATGGCAAAAAGCTTGTAATTTTTGTTCTTCATAACGATTGCCTCCTTCAGGATAGATTTGTTGTGTTCTGTTATTTTCTATTTTACAAATCTTTGTGATGAAAAAATGGAGAAAATGTGTGCAAAATGTGAAATCAGTGGAAAAATTATTGCTTTCGTGGTAAGGTAAAAATCAGTAGAAAATATGGAAACTTTAAAAAAGTAAAAACAGAAAAGAACCTGAGCAGAAAAGTATCTGTTTTGAAACTATGAAATCATGGAAAGATTAAAATGAAGAACGAGAAAAAGAAATTACTTATTTATATAGCGGGCGGCTGCGGAGCGCTGGCGCTGGGACTGGGAATTGTGGCGTACCGGCATCCGCATGTGGCAGCAGCCAACGGCGCAGCGGTATCGGCAGCCGGAAAGGACATGGAGCCGGTAGCAGACAGCACGGCAACGGAGACAACAGTCTCCGGCAACGACACCGCCACAGTCTCCGGCGACGACACCGCTACAGTTTCCGGCAATGATGCAGCCACAGTCACCGGAAGCAACACCGCCACAGTCTCCGGCAATGACGCAGCCACGGCTTCCGACAACATGGCAGCAGCGGCTGCATTTTCCACCCGGGCGCTGGAAGAGGGCATGACGCTTAATGATCTTCCGGCGCTGACCATTGCGTCCGGCGTTTCCTTTGCCGAGGTGCAGGACCCGGAAGCCATCAGCTTTGCCGTAGCGCCGGATGAAGAAGAGTCGGAATACGCAAACCTGGCGATTGCCCAGGTTACCGATTATGTGAATGTGCGCAGCCTGCCCAGCACGGACGGCGAGATTGTGGGAAAGATTTATAACGGTTCCGTGGCGCAGGTGCTGGCAACGGCAGGGGACAATGACGACTGGTTCCAGATTATTTCCGGCGATGTGGAAGGCTTTATCAAAGCGGAATATTTCTTATACGGTGAAGAAGCGGAAGCGGTGATTGACCAGTATGTAACGTATTATGCGACGGTACTGGCGGACCGTCTGAATGTAAGAGAAGAGCAGTCCGCGGACAGCAGGCGGATTGGCTACATAGACAACGGCGAGAATGTCAAGGTGGTGGAAGATTGCGGAGACTGGCTGAAGGTGCAGTACACGGACAGCAAACAGGGTTATGTTTCGGCGGAATACGTTTCCGTGCATGAAGAATTTGTGTATGCAAAATCCATAGAGGAGGAACGCCGGGAAGAAGCGGAACGGCAGGCACTGGCGGCGAGAGCAAAGGAAGCGGAGCAGAGCACCCCGGAGGTGATTGGCACGATTACCTTTCCGACCAATCAGTACACCTCCAATGAGGAGCTGCGTACCGCTATTGTGGACTACGCGATGCAATATCTGGGCAATAAATATGTGCACGGCGGCAGAAGCCTGGCAGGCGGAACGGACTGCTCCGGTTTTACCTGTTATATCTATAAAGACTTTGGCTATTCCTTAAGCCGTACCCCCAGCGGACAGTATTCCACCAATGGCAGAAGTGTCAGCTACGACGAAATCCAGCCGGGCGATATTATCTGCTACGGCAAAAGCAAATGTACGCATGTGGGATTGTATATCGGCGACGGACAGATTATCCATTCCGCCAATTCCAGAAAAGGAGTCATTATCAGCGCAGCGGACTACGACAACATATTGGCAATTAAAAATGTAATCGATTAAAAAAGAGCCTTTGGAAATTTTCCAAGGGCTCTTTTATCATTAGCATCCGAAACAGTTACGGATAAGGTTAAGCAGATTGCAGTTATTGAAAAACTTAAAACACATACTATTTACCTCCTTTTCAGATTTTGTGCCCGGCGGTTCTGCGTTGCAGAAGATGGTATCTATGGATTATTTTGTCCGGCGTCTGACGTGTTGCCTGCCAGTTTGTAGTACGCCTTGCCTGAGCACAAATGAATTGTAACAATTTTGTAACAATTACGCAATGGGAGATGAATGGTAAAACTGGGAGTCACTTCCAATCAAAGGAGAGACTGCATTCTGCAAAACAGGCAGGACGATTGCCCTGCCTGTAATTTTTCTTATTCCAAATCAAATGCACCGGTATATAACTGGTAATAGGTGCCCTTTTCGGCAATCAGCTTTTCGTGGTTGCCGCGTTCGATGATGCGTCCGTGGTCGAGTACCATAATCACATCGGAGTTCTGGACGGTGGAAAGTCTGTGGGCAATGACAAATACCGTACGTCCCTGCATCAGCTTATCCATACCGCTCTGTACGAGAGCTTCCGTTCGTGTATCGATGGAAGAGGTTGCTTCGTCCAGAATCATGACCGGCGGATTGGAAACAGCCGCTCTGGCAATGGAAATAAGCTGGCGCTGTCCCTGGGAAAGACCGCTGCCGTCGCCCTTTAAGACGGTGTTGTAGCCGTCCGGCAGCATGCGGATAAAGCTGTCGGCATTGGCAAGCTTTGCGGCGGCGATGCATTCTTCATCCGTGGCATTGGGATTGGAGTATCGTAAGTTTTCCATAATCGTGCCGGTAAATAAATTGACGTCCTGCAGTACCATGCCGAGGGAACGGCGCAGGTCCGCTTTTTTGATTTTATTGATGTTGATGCCGTCGTAACGGATTTTACCGTCGGCAATGTCATAAAAACGGTTAATCAGGTTGGTAATAGTGGTCTTGCCCGCACCGGTGGAGCCGACAAAGGCAACCTTTTCACCGGGGTTCGCATACAGGGTAATGTCATGCAGAATTTCCTTGTCGGGATTGTAACCGAAGTCCACATGGTCCAGTACGATTTCACCCCGCAGGCGGGTATAGGTAACGGTGCCGTCGTGGTGGGGATGCTTCCATGCCCAGACACCGGTGTGACGGTCGGTTTCGGTAAGGGAACCATCTTCGCCTTCCACGGCATTTACCAGAGTAACATAGCCTTCGTCGGTTTCGGGCGCTTCGTCCATGAAAGCGAAAATACGGGACGCACCGGCAAGAGCCGTGACAATGGAGTTATACTGGTTGGAAATCTGGGAAATCGGCTGGGTAAAGTTTCTCGACAGCGTCAGGAACGAAGCAATCATACCGACGGTCATGGTGTGGAAGCCGGTCAGCCCTAAATTGGGAACCTTGGCAATGGCAAGGTAAGCGCCCAAAACGGCAACGATAACATACTGGATGTAACCGAGAGCGTTCATAAGAGGCATCATGGCGCCGCCGTGACCGTTTGCCTTGGCGGAATTTTCTTCCCACAGTTTATTGCGGCGGACCATTTCCTCACGGGCTTTTCCTTCATGGCAGAAGACCTTGATTACCTTCTGACCGTTAATCATTTCTTCGATGTAGCCGTCCAGATCAGCCAGTGTTTTCTGCTGCGCCATAAAGTAGCGGCCGCTTTTCTTCATAATAATGCCGGCAAACTGCATAACGAGGAAAAGTACCACAAGCACCACGATTGTCAGCCAGATGCTGATGTTCAGCATGCAGACGAACACAGCGGTAATGGTAAAGGCGGAAGAAATGAGCTGCGCCATGGACTGGGCAATCATCTGCCGTAAGGCATCCGTATCGTTGGTGTAAAGACTCATGATGTCACCGTGGGTGTGGGAGTCAAAATAACGGATGGGCAGCTTCTGCATTTTTTCAAACATCTCATCACGGATGGTTTTTAAGGTGCCCTGGGCTGCGGTTACCATCTGTCTGTTATAAAGATAGGTGGATAATGCGCCCACCAGGTAAATCACTGCCATGACAGCCAGCGCCTTGATAAGTCCGGAATAATCGGGAGCTCCGGCGGAAGCTAACAGCGGCGTGATGTAATCGTCAATCAGGGACTGCAGAAACATGGAGGAGGCAGCGCCCGCCAATGCGGAAAGAAGAATGCAGACGGTAACTAAAATCAGGGTGCCCCTGTATGCCTTCAGGTAAGAAAGCAGTCTTTTTAAGGTTTTCATATCTAACTTCTGCCGGGGGCGTTTTCCGAAATCGGGTTCTTTGCCGGGCATGGTTTTTGTTTCGTTTTTTTCGTTAGGCATTTTCACTCTCTCCTTTCTGCTGGGATGCAAATACTTCGCGGTAAATGTCGCAGGTCTTTAACAGTTCGTCATGGGTGCCGACGGCGCCTACCTTTCCGTCATCCAGGACAATAATCTTATCCGCATTCTGTACGGAACTGATTCGCTGTGCAATAATAATCTTCGTGGTTTCCGGCAGATATTCCTTGAGTGCCTTCTGGATCAGGGCATCGGTGCGGGTATCCACGGCGCTGGTGGAGTCGTCCAAAATCAGCACCCTGGGTTTCTTAAGCAGTGCCCGGGCAATACAGAGACGCTGCTTCTGACCGCCGGAAACATTGGTGCCGCCCTGTTCAATATAGGTTTCGTAACCCTTCGGCATGGCATTGATAAATTCATCCGCACAGGCAAGACGGCAGGCTTCTTTTATTTCCTCATCGGTGGCTTTTTCATCGCCCCAGCGCAGGTTTTCCGCAATGGTGCCGGAAAACAGTTCGTTTTTCTGAAGTACCATGGCAACGGCGTTGCGCAGGGTATCCAGGTCGTATTTCCGCACGTCCACACCGCCCAGCGTCAGACTGCCGGAGGTAACGTCGTAGAGTCTCGGAATGAGCTGTACCAGGGAAGACTTGGAGGAACCGGTACCGCCGATGATACCCAGGGTTTCTCCGGAAGCAATGTGCAGGTTGATGTTGCTTAACACCTTTTTATCGGCTTTGGAGGCGTAAACAAATTCTACATTGTTGTAGTTGATTTCGCCGTCAGCCACATGCATAACCGGATTTTCCGGATTGGCAATATCTGTTTTTTCCTGCAGGATTTCCGCGATTCGTCCGGCGGAGGAGCTGGCAATGGTAATCATGGCAAATACCATGGAAAGCATCATCAGACTGGACAAAATCTGAATGGAATAGGTGATGAGCGCGGTCAGATCGCCGGTGGTCAAGCCCAGAGCAGCGTTGTTTCCGCTGGCAACAATGGCCTTTGCCCCAATCCAGGAGGTTAAAATCATGCAGGTATACATGCAGATCTGCATCAGGGGAGAGTTTAAGGCAAGCATCTGCTCCGCCTTGGCAAAGCCCTTGTAAATATCCTGGGAAATTTTTTTGAATTTACTGATTTCAAGGTCTTCCCGGTTGCAGGATTTTACCACGCGGATGCCGCGGAGGTCTTCCTGCACCACGTTGTTTAAGTCGTCGTAGGTATGGAAAACTTTTTCAAAAACAGGATGCACCTTGCGGACAATCAGGGCAAGCAGAACGCCCAGTACCGGTACTATCGCCAGGAAAATAAGAGAAATCTGACGGTTGATGCGGAAGGAAACAATCATGGAAACAATGAGCATAACGGGTCCGCGTACCGCTAACTTGATTAACATCTGGTAAGCATTCTGTACGTTGGTCACGTCCGTGGTCAGACGGGTAACGATGGATGCCGTGGAAAAACGGTCGATGTTGGAAAAGGCAAAGGTCTGCATGTTGTCGTACATATCCTGACGTAGGTTTGCGGAAAATCCGGTGGACGCTTTTGCTGCGGTGTAGGCGGAAAGCATACCGGTGGCAAGCTGCAGCAGGGCAAAAACAAGCAGCAGAATGCCGAATTTCCAGACCATGGCCATATTGCTTTTTTCAATACCGCTGTCGATTAAATTAGACATACACAGAGGAATTACAATTTCAAAAATAACCTCTATGCCGGAAAAAAAGATGGCTGCCAAAGAGCTTTTTTTGTATTCTCTTAAGCTTCCTGCTAATGTTTTTAACATGGGGTATCCTCCTCTTCGGTATTTAAGTTTTCATAAATGGTTTGTAATAAAAAAGTAAGCTCTTTCACCTGTTCTGGGGATAAGGAAGCAAACAGTTTTTCATCCTGCCTGCGGATGATTTCCTTCATTTCCTTGTCAACCCGAACGGCTTTTTCCGTAAGCACCACGACCTTGTTGCGCTTGTCCGCGGAGTCCGGATGAAAGGTAATAAATCCGTTCTGCTCTAAACGGGACACGATGCCAACAACCGTGGGATGGGCTACGGAAAGAAATTCTTCGATTTCCTTCTGGGTGGCTTCTCCGTCGTGGTCGGATAAAAAGCAGAGAACCCGGGACTGGGTCATGGTAAGACCGTGGGATTTTAAATCTGCGTCGGCTTTGGCACGTAACTTGTCTGTGATTAATTTAAAGTATACGCCGGTTTCCAGTTGCTGCATGGGAAACTCCTTTCTTTGCATTAATAATTTCTTTACATAAAAAAATCTGTAGCACACTACACAAATATATGTAGCATGCTACAGATTATAGTGAAAGGAATTTAAATTGTCAACGAGTTTACAAAATTTTTAGATTTGTTTATTTTGACAGCACGAAGTCACCGAAGATTTCCGTGCTCCATTCCTTAAGCTTGTCCGCTTTTAAGTTGACGCCGCCGTATCCGCGGATACCGTGTGCGTCGGCAAGCTCCTGCGTATAGTCCTCTAAAAGGTAAATGTGGTCGAAACGCACGGGGCCGCTCTTGTACTGGCATACCAGGGGGATGACGCCGGTCTTTTCCTCATCGATGGTAACACCGCCTGCGGTTGCCTCAAAGGTCACCCATGCCATGCCCTCTAACATACTGATGGCATCCTTCTGGGTGGAAACATAGTTGCCGAGGGAGTAGTAGCAGAGAGCTTTGTTGCCGTTATCCGCTTCCACCCATTCAATGGGCTCCACCACATGGGGATGGGTTCCGATGATGATATCGGCACCCGCCTCCGTCATCTGCCGGGCAAATTCCTTCTGATAAGTGGAGGGCGTGGTGACATATTCCGTACCCCAGTGAGGGAACACCAGAACCACATCGGCAAGTGCGTCCGCTTTTTCAATATCGGCAATCACCTGCGGATTTAAGGTGGTAAAGTCAATCACATTGGTACGCTCATCGTAGGCGCAGAGCATATTCAGATGCCCCTCTATGGAAGAAGGCAAAATCTCCGCGTTGGGTCCGTAGGTATAATTGAGGATGGCAAAGGTGACGCCGTCAATGGTAAGAAGCGGAATTTCCCCGGCTTCGGACGGGTCGTCAAAAATGCCCACCATCAGCACTTCCGGGTGTGTTTTCCAGAAAGCAATGCAGGAGAGCAGACCGGCAATGCCCTGGTCGGCGGAATGGTTGGAAGCATGCAGTACCACGTTAAAGCCGGCAGCAGCGATGGCATCCCCCACCTCTGTGGGAGAGTTGAACCGTGGATAGCCGGAAAAGCCCCGCTCATTGCCGCCTAAAATGGTTTCCTGATTGATGACTTTGATATCCGCAGCAGCCAGAAAATCCGCAATGTCCGCATAGAGCATGGAATAATCGTAGCTGCCGTCCGCCTGTTTGCCGGAGGCTACAATGCCCATGTGCATCAGGTTATCGCCCACCGCCATAAGCGTGATTTCCTTGGAAATGGGCTTGTCCATTTCCGGCATAACCTCCGGAAGAATATCCTTTGCCAGAGGAGAAAAATCCTGTGCCAGGTAAAGTCCTAAATTGCCAGGCATCTCCGCTACGGCAGCCGTGTCAGCCGAACCGACATCCGTATCGCCGGCAGCTTCAGTACCGGCAGAAGTGTCCGATACCGGCAGTGTCACTGTGTTGACATCCGTATCGCTTGTTACCTCAGCACTGACAGCAGTGTCTTGCGCATCGTCCGCCGTGATGCTTGCGGTCAGAAATAATGTAATTGGTAGAATAATGCAAATAAGTATGTTTTTTAAGGTTTTCATGGCACGATTATAACATAGATGGGAATGGATGTCTAAAGAAAACGGCTACGGAAAGCATCAGACGCAAAAACTGTTTGCCCGGGACTGCATCCTGTGCCATAATAAAAAAAGGGGGTAAGCTTATGCAGATAGAATACCTGAAAATTTATCGTTTCAAATCCATAAACTGTCTGGAAATCGAGGATATTTCCCAGGCGCTTATTTTGGTGGGACAGAACAGCACCGGCAAAACCACGGTCCTGGATGCCATCCGGGCAGTGGGAGGCGATTACCGGGTTGTACCGGAGGATTTTGATGAGTCCGGCGCCAACATAGAGATTACAGTAAGGCTGTCTCTTTGTGAGGAAGACTTAAAAAGGCTGCAGAAGAGGGGGAAAGTCAGCAGTTACCGGAGATGGGAATCTTTTCTTGCCGATGTAAAGAAAAAGCTGCCTTCCTTTGACGGAGAAACGCTAACATTTACCTACATTGTGAACCGGGACGGCAGGCAGCGCTTTGATGACGGCTTTAAGAAAAACAATCCGTACATCCGGGATGTTTTTCCTACCATTTATTATATTGATGCAGAGCGCAATCCGGAGCAGTTCCAGAATGACATGCTGTATCTGCAGGAGGACGCGGAGTTAAAAAGCATCCGGGAAAACAGGTGTCTTTTTAACGGAGCCAAAGCCTGCACCCACTGTTTTTCCTGTATCGGTCTTATCAACAGGAAGAAACCGGAGGAGCTGACGGCGCTGGAAACCTTCCGGCTTCTTAATTACAAGCTGTATCAGCGGAATCTGAACACCTTTGCCGGAAGAGTCAACGAAGCCTATGCGGCAAACGGCGGACAGGACACCATTTTCTTTTCCATGAGCCACAATACGGATGCCATGCTTACCGTGACAACGGAATTCAGCAGCGGGCAGGAGGGAATAAGACGTCCCATTGAACGGCTGGGAAAGGGTATGCGCAGTATTTATATGCTGTCCGTTTTAGAGGCATATGCGGAGGATGAAAATGCGGAGGACTGTATCCTCATGATGGAAGACCCGGAAATTTTCCTGCATCCGTCCATGCAGAAGACCACCGGGGATATTCTGTACCGGCTGTCGAAAAAGCATCAGGTGATTTTTTCCACCCATTCCCCCAATCTGCTGCCGAATTTCAGCATCCGACAGATACGTCAGATGGTTTTGGACAAAGACGGCACGCCTGCCGTGCGAAAAGACACTGACATCAGCGCCATTTTGAATGATCTCGGCTATACGGCGGGGGACCTGATGAACGTGGATTTTGTATTTATCGTAGAGGGACGGCAGGATAAGACGAGACTTCCTATCCTGTTAAAGAAGTACTATTCGGAAATTTACGACAGGGACGGCAGACTTTCCCGGACAGCTATCATTACCACCAACAGCTGTACCAACATCAAGACCTATGCCAATTTAAAATACATGAACCAGGTTTACATCAAGGATCACTTCCTTATGATAAGGGACGGCGATGGCAAAAATGCGGAAGATCTCCGCAGAGGCTTATGTAAATATTATGAGGAGCAGAACGCGCGGGATGTGGACAGACTGCCCCGTGTGAAGCCCGAAAATGTACTGGTGTTAAAATATTATTCGTTTGAAAATTATTTTCTGAATCCGGAAATCATGTGCCGGATAGGCGTTTTGAAAAGTCCGGAGCAGTTTTATAAAATTTTTCTTTCCAAATGGAAGGAATATCTGTATAAATTAAAAAGCGGCAGGCATCTTACCACTGTGTTAGGCAGGGATTTTAACACAACGGAGGATGTGAAGGCTCACATGGAAGAAATCAAAATCTATATGAGAGGCCACAATCTGTTTGACATTTTTTACGGACGTTACCGTAAGGAAGAAAACGAACTTCTGACCCACTATGTGGAGCTTGCCGACAGAGAAGAATTTGCGGATATCCTGCAGGCAATCGACCACTTTATGTATTTTGAGAGCAGGAAAAAGGAGTAAAGGGCACAGCTGTTTACAGAGGCCCGGGAGGAAAAGGAGAGCAGCATGTTACCAGAGAAATTTTTAGAGAGAATGCAGAATATGTTGGGGGAGGAATACCCGGCTTTTTTAGAGAACCTTTCCGGCAAACGTTACCGGGCGCTGCGTATCAATCCGCTGAAAGCAGAGATACAGGAAGGAAAAGAAAAACTTCCGTTTGTCTTAAGTCCGGTTCCCTGGACGAAAAACGGTTTTTATTACGAAGAGGAGGAGCAGCCGGGAAAGCACCCTTACCATGAGGCGGGCTTATACTACATTCAGGAGCCGTCCGCCATGGCGCCGGTACCGTGCCTGATGGAGGAACCCGCTTCCGCGGCAGCGATGCCGGAGCGGCAGGAAGAGCCTGTATCAGCGGCAGCGATACCGGAGCAGCAGGAGGATGTATCCGCGGCAGCGACACTGGAGCAGCAGGAGAAGCCTGCAACGCCGGAACGCGTGCTGGATTTGTGTGCGGCGCCGGGCGGCAAATCCACCCAGATTGCCGAATATATGCGGGGATGCGGCATGCTCATTACCAATGAAATTCATCCCCAGAGGGCTAAGATATTATCGGAAAATATAGAGCGCATGGGCATTTCCAATGCCATTGTCTTAAATGAAACCCCGGAAAGCCTGAGCAAAAAGTTTATCGCATTTTTTGACCGCATTTTGGTGGATGCGCCTTGCTCCGGGGAAGGAATGTTCCGCAAAAACGACAATGCCGGAGAAGAGTGGAGTGAGGAAAATGTGGCGCTCTGCGCCGAAAGACAGGACGGCATTTTGGATTGTGCGGCAACGATGTTAAAACCCGGCGGCAGGCTGGTTTATTCCACCTGCACCTTTGCACCCGCGGAGGATGAAGGCTCCGTCAGCCGCTTTTTGGAAGCACACCCGGATTTTTATCTGGAAAAAGAAGAAAGGCTGATGCCGCATAAGGTCAAAGGCGAAGGACACTTTTTAGCTGTCCTGCACCGCGAGGGCGGGCAGCTTAGCAGTGCGGCAACTGCCGGTACGGAGAAGTCCTTTGCCCTGAAGGACTGCAAGGAGTTTCTGGACTTTGCAAAGGAAGCCCTGACGATACCGGCAGAAGAACTGACGGCAGGAAAAATTCTGTTGCGCTTCGGAGAACAGTTGTACCTGGCACCGGCAGAGACACCTTCCTTACGGGGGCTTAAGGTACTGCGTCCGGGCCTGCATCTGGGAACGGTGAAAAAGAACCGGTTTGAGCCGTCCCACGCACTGGCATTGTTTTTGAAAAAAGAACAGGTTGTAAACGGCATTAATCTTGCCGGTGACGGAACTGCCGTCAGAAAATATTTAGAGGGACAGACGCTGACAATCGGCGCAGGATGCGACGTGGAAATGGCGGACATCATGCACCGGGGAAGGACGGCGGCAGAGCAGGCAGACACCATAACCCGGGAAGGACGGAGCGCAGGACAGGCAGACGTATCCATGCCTAAGGGCTGGTGCCTTGTCTGTGTGGACGGTTATAGCTTAGGCTGGGGAAAAGCAGCCGGCGCTGTTTTGAAAAATCATTATCCGAAAGGTCTGAGAAAATAAAAAATAAATGCATAAATACGGAAAACGGGGTTCATACTGATTTAAAAACCGGAAAGAAAGGAATTGACAGTATGGATAGTTTTCAGACTCCTTTTTGGGAGCTTCCCATTGCTTTTGCCATGAACGAAAGCGCACGCAACAGAATAGGTGAAATGACGGACGAGGAAAGAGAAGTGCTGCGGCAGAAAAGCAGCTTAGCCGGCAGTGAAGAGGAACTGGAAGAACTGGTGCGCATGGTTGCCGAGGGCAAGTTTGAATAAAAGCGGCTCATGAAATGGATAGTGGAAACAGCTTGCAGAACACAGGCTGATAAAGCGGATTAAAGAGGAAAGCAGGAAAGGAAATCGTATGAGTGCACAACTTTGGCAGGGAAAACAAAGTATCCGGCTGGATGAGCCGGTTTATATTAACGGAAATGCCTCCGTGGTAGGCAAAAAAGAAGGCGAGGGTCCGCTCGGCCTTCTTTTTGATATGGTGGGAGAGGACGACATGTTCGGTTGCAACACCTGGGAAGAAGCGGAAAGCAGTCTTCAGAAGGATGCTGTGAGCCTGGCGCTGGGAAAGGCAGGGAAGAAAGCGGAGGAGATACGCTATGTCTTTGCGGGTGATTTGCTCGGACAGTCCGTTGCCACCTCCTTCGGTATCATGAATTACCGAATTCCGCTGTTTGGGGTATACGGAGCATGCTCCACCTGCGGGGAGTCCCTTTCGTTAGGCGCCATGGCGGTGGCAGGAGGCTTTGCCGAACAGGTGCTTTGTGTGACATCCAGTCATTTTGCCAGTGCGGAAAAAGAATTTCGTTTTCCTTTGGGGTACGGAAACCAGCGTCCGCTGTCCGCGACCTGGACAGTAACCGGCAGCGGCGCTTTTATATTGGGAAAAGAAAGAGAAGCTGCCTGCAAAGGGAAAATTACCGGCATGACGGTGGGAAAAATCGTGGATTTCGGACTGAAGGACTCCCTGAACATGGGGGCATGCATGGCGCCTGCGGCAGCAGACCTGATAGAAGCCCATTTGACGGATTTTCAGGCAGAACCGGAAGATTACGATAAGATTATTACCGGGGATTTGGGAAGTGTGGGACAGCGCGTGCTTTTAGATTTACTCCGGGATAAAGGGTATGATATTTCCGACAGGCATATGGACTGCGGACTGGAAATTTTCGATGCAGAAACCCAGGACACCCATGCGGGCGGCTCCGGCTGCGGGTGCAGCGCTGTCACCCTGTCGGCGTATATTTTAAAGCAGCTTGCGGAAAAGAACTGGAAAAAAGTGTTGTTTGTACCGACAGGTGCGCTTCTCAGCAAAGTGACATTCCACGAAGGTCAGAGTGTGCCCGGGATTGCCCACGGAATTGTGATTGAGAGCGTGTAACTCCTCCAAGAAAGACTTGCCATGCAGGGCTCCTTTATAGTAAAATAGACAGAAAAGAAATGGGGCGTTTTTATGAGAACCATGGAGTTTAAAATGGAACGGCCGGGGCTTCTTACTGTCGGACAAAAGATTACGGTGACAGAAGGAGTACTGCCCAGCAACTATTATTATACGATTGATCCGTCACTTGCCATGTCAGGCAATATACCTTTCCGCAACAGAATGCTCGCGCGGGAAGGTGTTGTGACAGACATCATAGAAAATGAAAGAGGCTTTTATGTGACGGCACAGTTTGATGCGCCGGAGCCGAAGGCCTGAACAAGGAGGACAAAATTATGTTGGAAACCATTCACACAGACAAAGCACCGGCAGCAATCGGCCCTTATTCCCAGGGTGTGATTGCAGGACATTTATTTTTTGCATCAGGACAGATACCCATCAATCCGGCAACCGGCGAAATTACCGGAGTGAATATTACCGAGCAGGCAGAACAGGTAATGAAGAACATCGGCGAAATCTTAAAGGCAGCAGGCGCTACCTATGAAAACGTGGCAAAAACCACCTGCTTTTTAGCGGATATGGGCGATTTTGCGGCATTCAATGAAGTATATGCCAAGTACTTTACCGGCAAGCCCGCAAGAAGCTGCGTAGCGGTAAAAACCCTGCCGAAAAATGTTCTTTGCGAAGTAGAAGTGATTGCAGACCTGACCCATGCGTCCTTTGACTTATAAGAAAAGCGCATGCACAGAAGAAAGCCGGCTGTCAGGCAGGCATAACAGACAGGATGAACGATAAGGAGCTATAGGAAATGGACAGAAGAAAGAATGTTGTTCTGATCGGAATGCCGGGCGCCGGAAAAAGCACCGTGGGTGTCGTGGCTGCCAAACGGCTGGGATTCCGGTTTTTGGACTCCGACCTTTTGATTCAGGATGAGTACGGAAAGCTTTTGCATGAGCTGATTACCGAGTATGGAGTGGAAGGCTTCTGGAAGATTGAAAATAAGGTAAATGCATCCATTGATGTGAAGCAGACCGTTATCGCAACCGGAGGAAGCGTCTGCTACGAAGAAGAAGCCATGAAGCATCTGTCCGAAATCGGCGTGGTGGTCTATCTGAAGCTTTCTTATGAAGCATTGGAGGAACGTCTGGGCGATCTGAATGCAAGAGGCGTTACCTTAAAGGAAGGGCAGACTCTCCGGGATTTGTACGAAGAACGCATTCCCATGTATGAAAAATATGCTCTTGTGACGATAGACTGCGAAGGCAAGGAGCTGCGCGAGGTGGCGGAAGAAGTGTCTGCCAGGGCAGCGGAATTTCTGGAGTAGCCGGAGTAAAGAGTGCGTAATCAGAGCAGGCATGTATAAAACCGAAAACAAAATACATAATAATCCATGATGAGAAAACCGTAGGAGGGATACATCATGGATTATTTTTATGCCTTTTTAGTGGGAGGCGTTATCTGCGCCTTAGTACAGATTTTAATGGAAAAAACCAAAATGCTGCCGGGGCGGATTATGGTGCTGTTGGTCTGCCTGGGCGCGGTCATCAGTGTATTCGGCTGGTATGAACCCTTTGCGGAATGGGCGGGAGCCGGAGCAAGCGTCCCCTTACTTGGCTTTGGTAATGTGCTGATGAAGGGCGTTAAGGAAGCGGTGGATGCGGAAGGATTTCTGGGGCTTTTCAAAGGAGGCTTCAAGGCGGGCGCCGCAGGATGCAGCGGGGCGCTTGTTTTCGGACTGCTGGCAGCCATTTGTTTCCGGCCTAAAATGAAAATCTAAATAAAAAAATAAGAAATATAATCTCCCTTTTTTCGACAAAATATGCTAATATGTGGAAAAGAAAGGGAGAAAGTTATGATCTGGCTAATTATATTGTTTTTTTGCACATTTTTATATATGGAGGCAGTCTACCATATTGCCTGCTTCGGATTTGCGGCGGTCAATCCGCTGATTGCGGTTTTTATATGGTTGTTTCTGGCGGGCTTTGCGTCCCTGCTTATGGGCTTTTTCCGAAGAAAGAAAAACCGGATTATCCTCTGGGTTCTGCTGGCAATAGATTACCTTTTGTTTGCGTCCCAGCTTGTATATATTAAGATATTCAAACAGCCGCTTCTGATGGCAGCCATTAAAAATGGCGGAAAAGATGCCATGACCAACTACTGGAAAGAAGCGCTGGTGGGCATTTTGAATGTGTCGGGCTGGCTGCTTCTGATGGCAGTGCCTTTTGTAGTGACGGGGCTGCTCCTGCATATGTATACTCTGAGCTTAAAGAGCCACACGAAAAAGGAAAGACTGCGGGAGCTGACGGTAATGGCAGCCGGCGCGCTGGGCTTTATGGCAGTGTTGATGGTTGGTTCCCTTGCGGATGCGGAATATGAAGACGCATATGCCGGATTTTATGACCCGCAGGGTGTCATTGAGGAATTCGGCGTTATGCCCTCCATCACAAGAGATGTTTTTGCCGGTGCGTTTAAGAAGGGCGACGGGCTGGACACCTGGGTGGATTTAAACAACGACTATGCGGAAACACCGGAGGAAACGGGAGCCGGCGACGAAATGCCGGAAACCACACCGGAGGAAGCCGGAGATGTTTCCGGGGACGACAGCAGGCAGGAAGAGGCGAAAAAGCCGGATACTTCCCCCCATGTCCTGCCGGTGGATTTTACCGCTCTTTCCGACAATGCAGATTCCGATACGGTGAAAAAATTAGCGGATTACATGCAGAGCATGACGCCCACCAAACGAAACGAATATACCGGTATGTTTGAGGGCTACAACCTGATTTTCCTGACGGCGGAAGGATTTTCCCCCTATGCGGTGGACGAAAATCTGACACCGACCTTGTATAAGCTCATCCATTCGGGCTTTGTATTTGACGATTATTACGTGCCTCTGTGGCAGACCTCCACCAGTGACGGCGAATATGTGAACCTGACGGGACTTATCCCCGACCAGCAGTTTTCCATGAAGCGCAGTGCGGAGGATGACATGTGCTTTTCCCTGGCTTCCTATTTTGCTTCCGAAGGGGTAAAGAGCTATGCTTACCACAACAATTCCCTGTCCTATTATGACAGATATCTTTCCCACCCGAACCTGGGCTACAATTTCAAGGCCTGTAAATTAGGAGATCTGGATGAAAAAAAATACGGCGGTCAGGTATTTACCATGGAACACTCCAATTACTGGCCGGCTTCGGATCTGGATATGATGAAGGCAACGATACCGGAGTACATACAGGAGGACCGTTTTCATGTGTATTACATGACGGTTTCCGGTCACATGAATTATAATTTTACCGGCAACAAGATGTCTTCCCTGCACAAAGAGGATGTGGCAAATCTGCCCTATTCCGAGGAAGGAAGAGCCTACATTGCCTGCAACATGGAGCTGGACCTGGCGCTGCAGTATCTGATTGAACAACTGGATGCGGCAGGAAAGCTGGAAAATACGGTTATCTGCCTTTCCGCCGACCATTATCCTTACGGCATGGAAGTAAGCAATCTGGAGGAACTGGCAGGCAGACCGTTAGACGGTACACTGGATATTTACCACAATAATCTTATCCTCTGGAACAGCGAAATGGAAACTGTAGAAGTGACAAAGACGGCAAGCTCTCTGGACATTCTGCCCACTCTGCTTAATCTGTTCGGATTTGATTATGATGCAAGACTGTATGCCGGAAACGATATCCTGTCGGATGCTTCTCCGATGGTTATCTTTGCGGACAGAAGCTTTATCACGGATAAGGTTTCCTACAATAAAAAATCCAAAGAAGTTGTATGGGCGGACGGCGTGGAACCGGATGACGAATATCTGGATGCCGTGAAGAGCCAGGTCAAGGGTCTGTATAATTATTCTGCGGGAATTTTGAACCAGAATTTCTATAAGTATGTGGAAGAGGCGCTGCCGGAGGAATACCATTCCAAGGTAGATCCGGAATGGATTGCGCCGCATCCCAAGACGGAAACACCGAAAGAGAATACGGCGGGCAGCACAGAGGCTGCCGGAACGGAAGAATAAAAAGATTGCCTGTGAACTATAGACGTTCGCAGGCAATTTCTTTTTTGAGCAGATATTTTTCACAGGCGGCATCCCAGAGCTTTTCGGGCTCTTTGTCCGCCACAAAGGTCGTGTAAGCCGTGCCGGTGTAGAGCATTGCAATTTCCCCGTTGTAGCGCAACGTCAGTACAAAAGCACGGATGAGCGACGGGTCAACGGCAGCATCGGCCGCCTTCAGAATGGACTCCACATGCTTTGGCATCAGGTGAAACACAAACTGGAAATGAAGGGGAACTTTGGTTCCTTTGATTAACTGGAAGCAGATACCTTTGATATCTGCCCAGGGAATAAATTCATATTCGCAGGGCGAAAAGTCCTTTTGGGCATGTCCGTCGATATGGTAGGTGACCGCTGTGGTGACAGAAGCCTCCTCTAACAGAAATGTATCAAAGACATTGCCGGTAAGCATGGCATTCATGAAATTTTTAAGTCCGGTAATCTGCAGTGCAATCATTTTTTGCCTTTCTGTAAACGAAGCGCGTAATCGGTTTGATAATCAGAATACATACATCGATGCGTTGTATTGTTAATAGTATAACTTTCTGCGCATAATAAAGGCAAGAGTTAATTTGGAAAATTTGAGACGGTGTAGGTAATTGAAAAACGTTTTCAATGGGTTACAATTATTAAAGACAATGTTGACAAGAATATTACAAAAATATAATATAAAAATACAATATGTTAAAAGTGGTATAAATTGGGGGATATGTATCTTCATTTTTGGTGTGCAGATGATTAGGAGGGGAGAGTTATGAAGTTAAGAAAAGAAATTATTGTAATTATATCTTTACTTGGGATTATATGTGCCGGATGTAGCGGAAAATCCGATGAGGAGGGAACACAATCGCAAACTGCCACTCGCACACAAATTTCTGATGGAGAAACTGTTACAGAAAACTCAGCGGAAATTACGGAAAAAATGCATGTGTTTTCACTGGAGGATATGGTTGTTGCCCCCAGCATAAGGGAATACGAATTTGCAGCTGCACAGGAGTTAGGCAGTGTTAAAACATTACAGGGAGTATTGCCGGGAACAGGAGAGGGAACATGGTACATCATTGAAATGGATGGTATAGAGTATTATTACGGAAAATACGATTATTCTGACGAAATTACACTTTGGGGGTATTCCGTTATCGATGATAAGCATTCGCTGGCAAATGGCATCAGGGTGGGGATGAAGCAGGAAGAGATACTTGCGGAATATCCGGATATGGCAGTCATGGATTTTGAAGGCAATTATCTGAATGAAAATGTGGAGGCATGCATGGGATGGAATAATGTCGCCTATCCGCGGAGTTACATAGATATGGATGATGAATGGGATTATAAGGGAGAAGATTATTATTGGGAAAATCAGTTCGATTATATTATGATTGCGGATATTAATCTCGGAAACTATGACACCTTGCCGCTTTATGTGGGATTACTCATGAAGGATGATATGGTGTCGGCTATCACCTTCTACAACCCAACGGCAGGATGATAGCCCTTTGACCACTCACAATCGAACCGTAAAGTAAAATATCTGTGAAACCTTCCATTCCCCTTTACAGTCCATGTGAAATATGCTACCATATTACATAGTAATGAAAACTATTTACAAAAGTTCTGCACAACGCGACAAAAAGAGAAAAATACAAGTTCTGTAAAAAGAACTGAAACGGGCACAAAAGCGCAGATTAGGAAAGGGATGGAAATCAGATATGAAATATAATTATAAAATCGTAGTAGACAGCTGTTGCGAATTACCGGAGGAATTGCGGGATGACGAGAGATTTGAAAGAGTTCCTCTGGAAATAGAAGTCGGCGACGATTATCGTATTCTGGATGATGAAAACTTTGATCAGAAGGATTTCTTAAGAAGGGTGGCAGAGTGCCCCAAATGTCCGAAGTCTTCCTGCCCGTCTCCGGAGAGCTACATGAATGCCTATCGTACGGAAGCAGAGAGAGTCTACGTGGTGACATTGACTTCAAAGCTGAGCGGCAGCTACAACAGCGCAGTTCTTGGAAAAAATTTATATGAAGAACAGTATGGGGACAAGAATATACTGGTAGTAGACTCGCGTTCCGCAAGCTGCGGGGAGACACAGATTGCATTAAAGCTTATGGAACTGGAGGAGCAAGGGCTTACCTTTGCGGAAATCACTAAGAAAATCCGTCACTTCCGTAATGAAATGCACACTTATTTTGTACTGGATAATTTAGAAACACTTCGAAAGAACGGCCGGCTTACCGGTATTAAGGCAGTTGTGGCTTCTACACTCAGTATTAAACCGGTGATGGCAGCGGAGGATGGAATTATTGTACAACGGGGTCAGGGCATCGGAATCAAAAAGGCATTAAATAAGATGGTGGATCTGATAGCGTCGGAACTCACAGATGCCGATAAGAAGAGAATCTTCATCAGTCATTGCAATGCACCGGACAGGGCACTTTTGGTGGAACAGATGGTGAAATTAAAGACCGGCTGTATGGATATTAGGATTTTGGATATGGCAGGCATCAGCAGTATGTATGCAAATGACGGCGGCGTTATTGTTGCGGTGTAGTTATCGCGCATATTCGGCAAGGCATTTTTTGGCATAACCGATACCGGCGCCGATGGCTGAAAAAGTATGACCGTCACACATGGTAATATGTGTAAGCTGTACGGATTTGATATACCTTCCGTTTAGGATGGTTTTACGGTTGGGCGCAAAGAAAACAGGATAAGCTTCAAGCTGTGCAAACAGACTTTCCAAGGAGGCATTATGTGGAAGAATTTCCCCGGATTTCAGGGTCACATAAATATGTCCTCCTTTTTTTTCGGCATAAAGGATGTCACTTTCGTATATATAGTGGGTACCTGCCTCGGCACGGATTTCGATGGGAATTTCCCGGTTGCCGGAAAGAACCAGAAGATTGTCCAACAGAGAGGATAATTCTTCTTTTCGCACCGGCTTTTCCAACAGAAGAATTTCCATGGGCGCATCTTTGCCGAGCGCCTTTTTTTCTTCTTTTTCTTCCGGGGAAGCATAGAGCAGGATAACGGGTGCGGAACAACCTGCCTTAATCAGACATTGTAAAACAGAACTGTCCGAAATATCCGGGGTCAGTTCCATATCAATAAAGAACGCATCAAACTGCATGGGATTTTTAAGCAGACTGTCCGGATGACCATAGGAGTCCACATAAAGGTTCCCGGAGGTGGAGAGGCGTTTGTCGGATTCCCTTGCCAAAAGTCTCTCAAGCTGTTTTCTGTCAGCGACGTTATCGTTACAAATGGCAATATGCATGGTTGTTTCCTCTGTATCAGATGGTTAAAAGCTCAACGGGTGCCCGGTACAGTAAAAAGAGCAGAATAAGCTGGATAATTAAAATAGCGGGCATGCCGTAGACAAATTTTAAGTGTCTTGTTTTGTGGCGGAAGGTATACATGCCTAAGATGGAGCCGATACTGCCGCCGATAATGGCAACCATAAAGAGGGTGGCTTCCGGAATCCGGAAGGCACCCTTTATGGCTTTGCGCTTGTCAATGCCCATGAGGGCAAAGCCAAGCAGATTTACGATGATAAAATACGATACGATAATTAAAATAACTTCCATACTCAGTACTTTCTATCAGGGAAATAAAGATTATTTGTTGTTCTTCTCAACCTCTAATTTCTTCATGGCGCGTACCTTTAAGGACAGACCGAACAGATTGATGAAGCCTTCTGCATCGTGGTGGTCGTAAAGGTCACCGGTCTTGAAGGATGCTAAAGATTCATTGTAGAGGGAGTAAGGAGAAGTAGTGCCGGCCTTGATAATGTTGCCCTTGTAAAGCTTGAACTTCACTTCACCGGTTACATATTCCTGGGTTACTTCAATGAAAGCCTGCATAGCCTCGCGAAGAGGAGTGAACCACTTGCCTTCGTAAACAAGGCTTGCAAATTTAGCGCCGATTTCGGTTTTCATGGCATAGGTGTCACGGTCTAAGATTAACTCTTCAAGCTGCTGGTGTGCTTCCATTAAAATGGTGCCGCCCGGTGTTTCGTATACGCCGCGGGACTTCATGCCGACAACACGGTTTTCTACGATGTCGATGATGCCGATACCGTGCTTGCCGCCCAGTCTGTTTAATTCTCTTACGATGTCGGAGTATTTCATTTTCTTGCCGTTTACGGAAGTGGGAATACCCTTTTCAAAAGTCATGGTAACATATTCTGCCTGGTCGGGAGCCTTCTCCGGAGTAGTACCGAGCACTAACAGGTGGTCGTAGTTGGGCTCGTTGGCCGGATCTTCCAGTTCCAGACCTTCATGGCTGATGTGCCAGATGTTACGGTCACGGCTGTAGGAAGAGTCGGTGGAGAAAGGAAGATTGATGCCGTGAGCCTGGCAGTAAGCGATTTCGGATTCACGGGAGTCCATTTTCCACTTGTCGTTTCTCCAGGGAGCAATAATCTTGATATCGGGAGCCAGGGCCTTGATACCTAATTCAAAACGAATCTGGTCGTTGCCCTTGCCGGTTGCACCGTGGCAGATGGCAACAGCGTTTTCTTTTCTTGCAATTTCCACTAACTTCTTGGCAATCAGAGGTCTTGCCATGGAAGTACCTAATAAGTATTTATTTTCGTAAACAGCATGTGCCTGTACGCAGGGAGCAATGTAATCGTCGCAGAACTCGTCGATAACATCCAAAATGTATAATTTTGCAGCGCCGCAGGATTTTGCACGTTCTTCAAGACCGTTTAATTCTTCTTCCTGACCGCAGTCGATGCAGACACAGACTACATCATAATCATAAGTTTCTTTTAACCAAGGAATGATGGCAGTGGTATCCAGACCGCCGGAATATGCCAAAACAACTTTTTCCTTCATATTTTTATGCCTCCTATGTGGAATCTTTTTTGAACTTGCCCTTACTATACAACAACTTTATCTTGATTGCAAGCAGAAAAATGCATATAATATAGAAAAACATTGCATAAAATACAGAACAAAATGCATAAAAATTAAAAATAAAGGAAATGCTTGCATAAAAATTCATAAGTGCTATAATGTACCCATGCAAAAGAAAAACAAGCGACCCCACAGGGGGCATTTTATAAGGAAAGGAGCCGGACATGATTACAATACGTGCCATGGAATTAGAAGATTTTGAAGGAGTACATAAGCTTTGGATGAGCATCAAAGGCTTTGCCATAAGAAGCATCGATGATGCGAAGGAAGGCGTGGAACGCTTCTTAAAAAGAAATCCCGGCATCAGTGTGGTGGCAGAGGAAGACGGCGAAATCGTGGGAGCCATCCTTTGCGGACACGACGGCAGAAGAGGCTGTCTGTACCATGTCTGTGTGAGAGAAGATAAACGAATGAAGGGCATCGGCAAATCCATGGTCGTGTACTGCATGGAGAAGCTGAAGGAAGAAAAAATCAGCAAGGTGTCCCTGATAGCCTTTACCGAAAACGATATCGGCAATGCGTTCTGGAAATGCATCGGCTGGACAAAGAGAAACGATTTGAACTATTATGATTTCGTATTAAATACCGAAAATATTATTGCTTTTAATAAGTAGAAGATTTACTCTGATAGGGAAGTTTGGATATAGAAAGCGAGGAAAAGTCATGAAATTTACAGAAGGCGGCGTGACCGCAGCAAAAGGATTTGAAGCAGCAGGTGCGGAAGCACAGATTAAATATAAAAACAGAATGGATATGGCGCTTGTATACAGCAAGGTTCCCTGCGTGAGCGCCGGTACTTTTACCAGCAACGTGGTGAAAGCAGCGCCCGTTCTCTGGGACAAAAATATCGTGGATACCAAAGAAACCGCACAGGCGGTGGTAGTCAACTCCGGTATTGCCAATGCGTGCACCGGCAAGCAGGGCATGGACATTTGTAAAAAAGAAGCGGAATGTGCGGGCAGACTGCTGGGTATCCCTGCAGATGCGGTACTGGTAGCATCCACCGGCGTTATCGGCATGCAGATTCCCGAAGACAGAATTTGTGCCGGCATTGAGAAACTGGCAGCGGCAAAAACAGATACCCTGAAAGCCGGCAACGATGCCGCAAGAGCCATTATGACCACCGATACGGTATTCAAGGAAGTGGCAGTGGAAATTGAACTTTCCGGCAAAAAAGTAACCCTCGGCGGTATGTGCAAGGGCTCCGGCATGATTCATCCCAATATGTGCACCATGTTAGGCTTTGTTACCACGGATGCCGCAATCAGCAAGGAACTTCTGGTAAAGGCGGTAAAAAAGGATGTGATAGACTCCTTCAACATGATTTCCGTGGACGGCGATACCTCCACCAACGACACCCTTCTGGTGCTGGCAAACGGTATGGCAGAGAACCCTGTGATTACAGAAGAAAATGAGGACTATAAAGTATTCTGTGAAGCCCTCCATGCGGTAACCACCACGCTGGCAAAGAAGATGGCGGGCGACGGCGAAGGCGCCACCGCACTGTTTGAAACGAAGGTCATTCATGCGGATACCAAGCAGAATGCCCGTATTTTAGCAAAATCCGTTATCTGCTCCTCCCTGACAAAGGCGGCGATTTTCGGACATGATGCCAACTGGGGCAGAATTCTCTGTGCCCTTGGCTATTCCGGTGTTAACTTTGACCCGGAAAATGTGGATTTGTATTTTGAAGCGGAAGGCAAAAAGATGGCGATTTTCAGTAAAGGTGTTGCCTGTGATTACAGCGAGGAAGAAGCCAGCGCCATTTTGTCCTGCAAGGAAGTTACCGCGCTGGTGGACATGCACATGGGCGAGGAAAGCGCTACGGCATGGGGTTGCGATTTGAGCTATGATTATGTAAAGATTAACGCCGATTACCGGTCATAAAAGTTTAGAAAGGATTGGTTTGGAAAAATGGAAGAAAAGGATATGAAAGAAGTTTTACAGAAAGCGGAAGTGCTGATCGAGGCCCTTCCTTACATACAGAAATTCAACCGTAAGATTATCGTTGTGAAATACGGCGGAAGCGCCATGAGCAACGAAGAGCTGCAGAAAAATGTCATCAAGGATGTGACTCTGTTAAAGTTAGTTGGTTTCAAACCCATTATCGTACACGGCGGCGGCAAGGAAATCAGCCGCTGGGTCGGCAAGGTGGGCAAGGAAGCCCGGTTTATCAACGGACTGCGCGTGACCGATGAAGAAACCATGGAAATTGCGGAAATGGTACTGAATAAGGTAAACAAAAGCCTGGTTACCATGGTGGAAGAGCTTGGCGTCAAGGCAGTCGGCTTAAGCGGCAAGGACGGCGGACTCTTAAAGGTAGATAAAAAGTACGCAGACGGAAAAGACATCGGTTATGTGGGAGACATCAAACAGGTTGACCCCACCGTCCTGTATGACCTTCTGGAAAAAGACTTTCTTCCCATCGTGGCGCCCATCGGCCTGGATGACAATTTCAAAACCTACAACATCAATGCGGATGATGCGGCATGCGCCATTGCCAAGGCAGTCGGTGCGGAAAAGCTGGCGTTCCTGACGGATATCGAAGGCCTGTACCGCGACATTAACGATAAGTCTTCCTTTATTTCCAGACTGAGTGCGACCCAGGCAGAAGAGCTGATCAACAGCGGACTGATCGGCGGAGGCATGTTGCCGAAGCTCGGAAACTGTACTTCCGCTATCCGCAACGGCGTCAACCGTGTGCATATTCTGGACGGACGTATTCCCCACTGCCTGCTTCTGGAAATCTTTACCCAGGGCGGTATCGGAACGGCGATTGTCAAAGACGGGGACATGGCGGAAAACGGCTGGAAAATGCAATAGGAAAGGAACGAAGATTATGGCAGAAAATCTTACGATGCAGGAATATATCGACGAGGCGGAAAGCGAACTGCTTCACACATACAACCGTTACCAGATTGTACTGGACAAGGGCGACGGTGTTTATCTGTACGACTATAACGGAAAAAAATACCTGGACTTTGTTTCCGGCATTGCGGTGTTTGCTTTGGGATATCATAACGAAAGCTACAACAATGCCCTGAAGGAGCAGATTGACAAGCTCATTCACACTTCTAACTATTATTACAATGTGCCCGCTATCGAAGCGGCTAAAAAGTTAAAAGCCGTCAGCGGCATGGACAGGGTATTTTTTACCAACTCCGGCGCGGAGGCTATTGAAGGCGCCATCAAGGCAGCCAGAAAATATGCATACTTAAAAGACGGTACCACCGATCACGAAATCATTGCCATGGAGCATTCCTTCCACGGCAGAACCATGGGAGCGCTTTCCGTAACGGGCAACCCGCATTACAGAGAGGCTTTTGAGCCGGGCATCGGCAACATCCGTTTTGCTACCATGAACGACATTGACAGTGTAAAAGCATTGATTAACGAAAAAACCTGCGCCATTATCATGGAAACGGTACAGGGTGAGGGCGGCATTCATCCGGCGGACGAGGCTTTCTTACGGGAACTCCGAAAAATTTGCGACGAAAAGGATATTCTGCTTATTTTAGATGAAATCCAGTGCGGCATGGGCAGAACCGGTTACATGTTTGCCTGGCAGAAATACGGCGTAAAGCCGGATATCATGACCATCGCCAAAGCGCTGGGCTGCGGCGTGCCGGTGGGAGCCTTCCTCTTAAATGAAAAAGTGGGGGCACATTCCCTTGTTGCCGGCGACCACGGAACCACCTACGGCGGCAATCCACTTGTGTGCGCAGCGGTAAACAAAGTGCTTGATTTATTTGAAACGAACCATATAATAGAAAATGTGAGAGAAGTAGCGCCTTATCTGGAGAAACGTCTGGACGAGCTGAAGGAAAAATACGACTTTATTATTGACAGGCGCGGCGCGGGACTGATGCAGGGACTGGAATTTGACAGACCGGTGGCTCCTTATATTAACAGCGCCCTGGACAAGGGACTTATGTTAATCAACGCGGGTCAGAGCATCATCCGTCTGGTACCTCCTCTCATTATAACAAAACAGAACGTGGATGATATGATTGCTGTTCTCGACACCTGTCTTTCCGGGGAGCCGGCATAACGTCCTGTTCGGAAGGCTTGGTGATACATGAGAAAGAGACTGCTGGCAGTACTTTTAATTGTCTGCGTGATGGCAGGTATGTTATATTTGGGCAATGAAAACGAATACGTGGGAAAAGAAGAGGAAATTTCCACACTTTTCAGGGATAAAGAGACGATTTACTTCTGGTACTCCGATGAGGCGCTGACGGATTTTATTGCCAGTGCGGCAGTAGCGTTCGGCACAGAAAAGGACGTGCGTGTGATTCCCGTACTGACTTCGGACAGTGAGTATTTAGAGGCATTAAATCAGGCATCCCTGCATTCCACGCAAATTCCCGATGCCTTTATTTTAAGCAATGACTCATTGGAAAAGGCTTATCTTTCCGGTCTGGCATCCCGTATTACGGATGAAGCGGGTATCTGTAACGAGGACCATTTTCCGGAGACTGCGCTTTCCGCAGTGACCTACAAGGACAAGTTAGTTGCGTACCCGTATTATTATCAAACAAGCGCACTCCTTTACAATAAGACTTACCTGGAAGCCTGGACGGCAGAGCAGCTTCAGAAAGCAGCGGAAGCCGATGGGGAAGAAGCCACGGAGGATACCGGTGAGGATGTAGCAGATGCTTCCACAGCGGACAATGCGGATGCGTCCGGAGAAGAAGGGGACACCGGGGAAATGGAAGCCACGGAGGATACTCTGACCGTGACACCGGAGCAGCTTGAGGCAGGCATTCCCGCCAACATGGATGAAATGCTTGCGTTTGCGGACAACTATGATGCACCCGAAAATGTAGAAGCGGTGCTCCGCTGGGATGTTTCCGATATTTTTTACAATTACTTTTTCGTGGGCAATTATATGGTGGTCGGCGGTGAATGCGGCGATGACGAAACGGCTGTTGACATCAACAATGAGGCGGTAAAGCAGTGCCTGGAGGTTTACCAGAACTTAAACCAGTTCTTTTATATCGAGTCGGACTCCGTTTCCTATGACTCCGTGGTGCAGGACTTTATCGACGGTAAAATCGTGTTTACCATCGTCACAACGGATGTGCTGGCAAAGCTAAAACAGGCAAAAGAGGAAGGCACATTTCCGTATGAATACGGAATTGCCATGCTGCCGGGGCCCGGTGCGGAGCTGCAGGCAAAGTCCCTTTCCGTTACCAATTGCGTGGTGGTAAACGGCTACTCCGAGCACAGAGAGCTTGCCAATGAATTTGCGGCCTTTTTAACAAACGAATACTATGACAATCTGTATGAGCGTACCGGCAAGGTTTCCGCCAATTTAGCGGCAAATGCGGGCAACGAGGATTTGCAGGTATTTATGGAAGAGTACAAGCATGCGGGCTCCCTGCCCAAGATGATTGAAACCAGCAACTTCTGGATTCAGCTTGAAATTCTCTTCTCCAAAGTATGGGAAGGGGAAGATGCAGCAGGACTCCTGCAGGAGCTCTCCGATAAGATAACAACGCAGTTGCAGTAAAAAGACCTGCAAAATAAGTGAAATAGCAGAAAAGACATAAAAAGATACAAATAAGATACACAGGCATGCAAGAATAAAATCCAGTCATGTGCGCATAATGAATATAACAGACATTCATGGGAGGCGCATATGATTGGATTTCTTATTGCCGTGATTTCCGGCTTGCTGATGAGCGTGCAGGGTGTTTTCAATACGCAGGTGACCAAGACCACGGGCATGTGGGTTGCCAATGCTTTTGTGCAGTTTACGGCATTTTTGGTCTGTATCGCCATCTGGGCGGTTTTCGACCGGACATCGTTAGGAACCCTTTTGAAAGTGGAGCCGCGGTACATGTTAATCGGCGGCATCTTAGGCGCAGGAATTACTTATACGGTCATCAAGGCAATGGATATGATGGGACCGGCAAAAGCCGCCATGATGATTGTGACGGCACAGATTTTAGTGGCGTATCTTATAGAACTTTTCGGACTTTTCGGGGTGGAAAAACAACCCTTTTCCTGGAGAAAGGTAATAGGCATTCTGCTGGCGGCAGGCGGTATTATTTTGTTCAAATGGGAGTAAATTACCCTTGTAAAAATGAGGCAACTCCATTACAATGATAGCAGTGGTCAAGAGGCATTCCCGGAAAGGGAAGACCATGAAACATTTTATAAGATATTATCTGGCAGCAGGCTTACTTGGCATGACAATTTTGTTTGCAGCGGGCTGTGCCGGACAGAACAACACGACCTATTCCTTAAAAGGGGAACTGCCCTTGGCGGAGGAAGACGCCGCCGCGGCACGAGGAACGAACGGCACTGCATTGAATGCGGGCGGAACGAATGATACTGCGCTGAATACAGGCAGCACTGCACGGACTGCGGACGCCGCAGCGGAAAGCGGCGCTCCGGCGGGGGAAACTGCCAATGCCGGCAGCGATACCGTTCTGGTACATATTTGCGGAGAAGTGCAGACTCCGGGCGTTTATGAACTGACTGCGGACAGCAGGATTTGTGATGTGCTGCTTTTGGCGGGCGGTTTTACGGCGGATGCCGATACGGAAGCGGTTAACATGGCAGCAGGCATAGAGGACGGCATGCAGATTGTGATTCCTGCCGAAACGGACAGGACACAGGAAATGACGGGAAACAGTTCAGACCGGACGGGAGAAACAGCAGCCGGGAAAACGGAGAGTCAGCCTGTCAATATCAATACGGCGGATAAGGAGACACTTATGAGTCTGCCGGGTATCGGAGCGGGCAAAGCGGAAGCGGTGATTGCCTACCGGGAAGCGGGCGGCGTATTTAAGGATATCAAAGACATCATGCTGGTGGACGGTATCAAAGAGGGCGTGTATGCCAAAATCAAAGATAAAATATGTGTAAAGTAAAAATATAATAAAGGCGGGAAGAGAAATGGGTAAAAAGGCTTTGGTGGTTGATGATGAAAAACTGATTGTGAAAGGAATCCGGTTCAGTCTGGAGCAGGACAATATGGAAGTGGACTGCGCCTACGACGGAGAGGAAGCGCTGGAGCTGGCGCATAAAAATCAGTACGACATTATTTTACTGGATGTAATGCTGCCGAAATTAAACGGCTTTGAGGTATGTCAGCAGATTCGTGAATTTTCCAGTGTTCCCATTATCATGCTTACGGCGAAGGGCGATGATATGGACAAAATTCTGGGACTGGAATACGGCGCCGACGATTACATTACTAAGCCTTTTAATATTCTGGAAGTAAAAGCGCGCATCAAAGCCATTATCCGCCGTACCGAAGTGAAAAAGCCGAACAAGGAAGACAGCGTGCTGGAAATCGGCTCCCTAAAAATCGACTGCGACGGCAGGAGAGCATATGTGAACCGCAAGGAAGTGGGACTTACAGCCAAGGAGTTTGAGGTGCTGGAGCTTCTCATGCGCAATCCCAATAAGGTCTACAGCCGTGAAAAGCTTCTGCAGATGGTTTGGGGCAGCGACTACCCGGGCGACGTGCGTACCGTGGATGTCCATATCCGGAGACTGCGTGAAAAAATAGAGGAATGTCCCGGTGAACCGAAGTTTGTGCACACAAAGTGGGGCGTGGGCTACTATTTCATGAACATGGAATAAGACGGCAGGTAACCGCTTTTTAAATGGAGTAAAGAATGTTAAAGAAAATGGAGCAATGGGGCAGCAAATTTGTAGAAGGCTGCAAACGAATAAAGGGACTCAGGAGCCTCAGGGCCAGAATATTTGTGATTATTCTGGTTGTGGGATGTCTGCCTGGAGTCCTTCTTCGTTATGGAATTATGCAAAACTATGAGCAGCATGCCATAGAACTGCGGACGAATACCGTGCAGACGCAGTTGAAAATCTTAGCCAATCACCTGATACACTACAATTATCTGCAGGATAATTCTTCCGAGGTTATCGGTGCGGAGCTGGACATGCTTTCCAATTTATACGACGGCCGTGTTATTATCATCGGCGGGAACTTCAAGGTGGTAAAGGATACCTACGGTATCAGCGAGGGCAAAACCATTATTTCCGAGGAGGTTATCCGCTCTTTTGACAACCAGAGCATTTCCAATTATGACAGGAAACACGGCTACATAGAAATGACGACGCCCATTACGGAGACGGTAACGAATGCGACCGACATGGGCGAAAAAGAGGAAATCGTGGTCAGGGGCGTTATGCTGACCAGTATTTCCACGGACAATATTATGGCGACCATGGATGTGCTGAACCGGAAGGCGTTGATTTTGGAAGCTATTATGCTTCTGATTATTCTGGCGGTTGCCATGGTGCTTTCCGATGTGCTGACCCGTCCTTTCTCCCACATTACACAGGCTATTAACGAAGTAAAAGCGGGATATACGGACGAAAAAATTTCGGTTCCCGACTATTCCGAAACCATTCATATCGTGGATGCGTTCAACCAGCTTTTAGGCCGCATGAAGGTGCTGGATGATTCGCGGCAGGAATTTGTTTCCAACGTGTCCCATGAACTGAAAACCCCGCTGACATCCATGAAGGTTCTGGCGGATTCCCTGCTTGCCCAGCCGGATGCACCGGCGGAAATGTACCGGGAATTTTTGCAGGACATTACTGCGGAAATTGACCGCGAAAACCAGATTATCACAGACCTGTTATCCCTGGTGAAAATGGATAAAACGGCAGTGGATCTGAATGTTTCCGCCGTAAACATCAATGAACTGACCGAGCTTATCTGCAAACGTCTTCGCCCCATTGCGCGGAAGAAAGATGTAGAAGTGGAATTAACCAGCCTCCGCCCCGTGGTTGCGGAAGTGGATGAAGTGAAAATGACTTTGGTTATTTCCAATCTGGTGGAAAATGCCATTAAGTACAATAAGGAGCATGGCTCCGTGAAAATTACGCTGGATGCCGACCATCAGGTATTTACCCTTGAGGTCAAGGACACCGGTATCGGCATTCCGCAGGACTCACTGGATAAAATTTACGAACGTTTTTACCGTGTGGACAAATCCCATTCCCGGGAAATCGGCGGTACGGGTTTAGGCCTTGCCATTACCAAGAATGCGGTACTGATGCACCGCGGTTCCATTACGGTGTCCAGCCTGGAGGGCGAAGGAACCACCTTTTTGGTAAAGATACCACTGACCCATATCAATTCATAGAAAGGCGAAACGATGAACGGAAAAAATTCTGTTTCTTTGAATAGACCGGCACACCGGAAAAGCTTTCTTTTCAAAGTAATTGCTTTTTTGTGCAGCTTTGTTCTTCTTTTGCCGGGCTGCAACCGTCCGGAGGAAAGAAAGGACGGCAGTGCCAGGGATATTTACTATATCAATACATCGGTAACGGGGCTGGAGCCGCATGAAAAGGAAATTTCGGCGAGAAAGCCGGAGGAGCAGCTTGCGGAAATGATGGAGCTTCTGGCTCAGGCACCGGATAAGATGGATTACAAAGCGCCCCTGCAGATGGGCTTTGAGGTGCTTTCCTGTAAAATCGATGAAGGAAGAGTGCTGATAGATGTCAGTGACTCCTATACCGCCATGCCCGCCACTACGGAAATCCTGGTGCGTGCGGCGCTGGTGCGGACGGTTACGCAGATTGACGGCATCAAATATGTTATCATCACGGTGAACGGCAAGCAGTTATATGACAATCTGGGCAATGTGGTGGGGCTTCTTTCGGCAGACCAGTTTATCGATAATGCAGGTGATGAAATCAATGCTTACGAAAAAGTCCGGCTGAAGCTTTATTTTGCCAATGCGGACGGCACGGGACTGATTGCCACTAGCCGCACGATTGCCTACAACACCAACATTTCCATAGAAAAACTGGTGGTGGAGCAGTTACTTGCCGGTCCCAATGAGGACGTGGCGGATGTAGCATTTCCGACGATCAACCCCAATGCCAAGCTGGTCAGCATTTCCGTCAAGGACGGCATCTGCTATGTAAACTTTGACGAAAATTTTTTGACGCAGGTTTATAATGTTTCCACGGATGTAGCGATTTATTCCGTGGTCAATTCCCTGGTAGAGCTTAACAACGTCAACAAGGTACAGATTACCATAAACGGCGAAACCAACATCATGTTCCGCGAGAGTGTAAGCTTAAGTACCGTGTTTGAACGCAACCTTAATATTGTAACGACAGCGGAGTAGGTGATTTTATCGTATTCAGAATTCATGCAGCGCCGCCCCAAATCCGGCGGCCGCTGTGTCTTTTTCAAGTCTTTCTCATTCTGTTATTAACTCTGTATTCTTTTATTTTCTCATCCCGATTTCCAATCGAATATGAAAACGCGGCAGACAGGCAGGTGGAACTTGCGGGAATTGTTGCCGGCAAAGTCTTAAAACAAAGTAAAACCGGTGTCCGGACCTACCTGTTGGTAAAAACAGAAAAGTGGCAAATTTGCGGTGGGCAGTCGGAGACACCTCCTGCAAAAGGGTATGTATTATGTGCCGTGGAAAGCGGGATGGGAAAAACGGGGGCACTCCAAGCAAAAGGAGATATACTTTGCAATGTGAAAACTGGGGCAGGACAAACGGAGCGCAACGTTTCAGGAGGGCAGGGAACTACATCCCAAGATGAATTGCCCTCCATAGGGAGCCGGGTGCGGATTTCCGGCAGTTTCCTTCTATACACGGAGGCAACCAACATAGGGCAGTTCGATGCAAGAAACTATTATGCTGCCCGGAAAATATACGGGCAGGTAAAGAAAGCTGCCATTGTATACACAGAACCTCCGAATATAATCGACAGGGGGAAGGAATACCTGTGGCAGCTTCGCCGGTATTTGGCGGAAACGTTTCTGGAAGTTTACGGAGAAGAAAACGGAGCCCTGCTTGCCGCCATGCTTCTTGGAGAACGGACATTTCTTTCGGAAGAAACCCAGAGCCTTTACAAAGCGGCAGGCGCCCTTCATGTCATTGCCGTATCCGGTCTCCATATCAGCCTTTTAGGGCTGGGGCTGTATCGCCTGCTGCGCAGGATATTTGCTTCGCAGGCACCGGCAGCGGTTATCAGTGTCCTTTGCATGGCAGCTTATGTTTTTCTGGTAGGAAATCCTCCTTCAGCAGTACGGGCATTTATTATGTTTGCCATGGGACTGCTTGCCGGATACTGGAAACGGACTCTTGACACACCAACGGCTCTTTCCCTTAGCGCCGCAATTATCTTAATAGGAAATCCCTTCTATATAGGGCAATCCTCATTTCTTTTATCTTTTTTAGCTATTCTTGCCATATCGGTCTTTCAACCGGCACTTAAAGAATGTCTGGCACTCATAAATCCGTACCATTTCCCACTTTCCCGTCTTTTGGGCTCAAGGCGGACTTGGAGATTACATCTTTTGGACTCAAGGAGGAGTTGGAGATTATGTCCTTTGGGCTCAAGGAAGAGTTGGAGATTACATCTTTTGGGCTCAAGGCGGGCTTGGAGATTACATCTTTTGGACTCAAGGAAGTTTTGGAGATTACGGCATTTGGACCCGCAGAAGGTTCCGGAGGTCTGTCATGAATTCCTGAAAAAAGCGGGCAATGGACTACAGAGTTCTTTTTCTGTATGGATGGTGACCCTTCCGATACAGCTCTTTTTCTTTTCTGAAGTCTCTCTTTTCGGTATTTTCTTTAATCTTCTTATAATTCCTCTTATGGGTGTCATTCTGTTATTGGGAATAGCGGGCCTTTTTCTGAAAGAAATTTTTCACCTTTTCACTTTTTTAACGGGCAGTGTTTTAACGGATTTGGAAATAACGGTTATAAGCATCTGCAGATATGCGGAGGGGCTTTTCTTTGCCGTTATCAAGGCAGGCGGCAGTCTGGCGGACAGACTTTCGTTTACAATGTGGATGCCGGGAAAGCCGACATATGGAAAAATGTTGCTTGCCTTTTGTTTGCTGCTTTTATTCTGTTTGCTTGGAAACCTGTCCGAAAACGGGCGGACCTTTCCTGAAAAGTTTTGGAAATACCGGTTAGGAATTTTGCTGGGAGTAATTCTTTTGCTTGCCGGATATCCGTCTCACAATCTGCAGATTACGTTTCTGGATGTGGGGCAGGGGGATGGTATCTGCATGGAACTGCCGGATGGCAGGGTATACCTGATGGACGGCGGAAGCAGTGATGTGTCAAAGGTAGGAAACTACCGGCTTGTTCCGTTCCTAAAGGCGAAAGGAATACGAAAAATAGATGCTGTTTTCTTAAGCCACGGGGATGCGGACCACATAAACGGTATCGCAGAGCTTCTGGAAGAAAAGCAGATATTTATGGACTGTGTTTGTCTGCCCGCAGGAGCGGAGCTGGAGGAGTTTGCGGAAATAACAGACCTCGCCAAGGCACGGAATATTTCTGTAAGGACAATTCAGGCGGGAGATTTCTGGGAGAGCAACGGGACAAAGTTTTTGTGCTTAAATCCGGCGGACGTGACGGAAAGCGGGAATGCAGCATCCGTGGTTCTTTACATGGAATATGAGAATTTTTCCATGCTTCTTACAGGGGATCTGGAGGGTGAGAGAGAAAAGAGTGTGGCGGATTTATTGAGAACAAATGCCATTGCTGATGTTTCGGTTCTGAAAGTGGCGCACCATGGTTCTAAAAATTCTACCAAAGAAGAATTTCTGCGGCAGTGCAGTCCTGCAGTTGCGGTTATCTCCTGCGGTGAGCACAACACCTATGGGCATCCTCACAAAGAAACCCTGGAAAGACTTAACGATATGGGAACCGCCATTTACCGGACCGACTGCAGCGGCGCCGTACAGATAACAGTGAGCGGAAGCCGCATGAAGGTGACGGAATACCGAAGGAGGTGATGAAAAAACTTAAATTGGGTATATGGAACAAAAATGAGCCTGTATACCCAAAGAATTTCAAGCGAATGGGTACAGAGAGAAAAAATGCAGTAGTCAACAAAAAGTAGACACATATTTTTAGTTTCTATACATCTCTTAGCTGGCATAGTACTCCTTATACTGTTTTGGGGTCAGATAATTCAGAGAGTATGCAGGACGTTCTT
>Ga0129314_1000528_pt1 | contig 39339 bp, 29 predicted proteins | sample O1111metagenome_FD_94431 | JGI IMG/M metagenome (GOLD analysis project Ga0129314, IMG submission 94431) | Orangutan individual fecal microbial communities from fecal samples from Wisconsin, USA - O1111 metagenome | ecosystem: Host-associated > Mammals > Digestive system > Large intestine > Fecal... | reverse complement strand
TACCGTGTGGGATCAGCTCCGCGAAATGCACTATAAGTATTACGAAAAGAACTGCCGCGCGCTCTACGGTGTAACACTCGAGGACTGGTTCCAGAATCCGAAGCCGCTTGAGCTTCATGTTGAGAACCACCGCCTGCCGTTTATGCCGAACCGTCCCGCATACGCCGAAAACACGGACGATATGTACAAGATGCTTGAAAAGACTATCCGCGAATATGACGGAAAGAAGCCGCTGTTCCTTGCCGCGCAGGGTGTGACATGGTCGCTCTCCCCCGAGAACATTGAAAAGCTTGCCGAGAGATTCGATAAGTTGCAGCCCGGAAAGATAGAGGTGCTTCGCGCAGACCATTTCTTCACATTGCTGAACGAGGCAAACGGAGATCCCTTCAACCTCGCACTCTCGAAGAAGGTTTCGGTAAAGGTGAACGACAAGACAAGCGCGGACGTGATATTCAGCGGAAGCACATACGGCGATAATGTTTGGACAGCAGACTCCGCCGGAAGCCGCACGTTTGACATTGACCTCGGCGGAACATACAGGATTTCACGCTATGTACTGAAACACGCTGGAGTAAACGAAGAAAACTCCGACAAAAACAACCGCGACTTCACCGTTTCCGCAAGCACTGACGGCGAGAACTGGACTGTGCTTGACGAAAGACACGACAGCTGCGACGATATTACAGATGTAGATGTGCCGGAAACCGCCGCGAAGTATGTCAGACTTACCGTAAGCAAGGGCGGAGATGACGGAGTAGTTCGCATAGCGGATATGGAGCTTTACGGAGAGATATAATCGAAACGCATAACCAAAAAAACCTCTTACGGTAGTTTTTCTCTGCCATAAGAGGTTTTTCGTTATGTATTGTCGACAAGTCTTCTCAGCTTTGCGGCGGCATGGTACGCTTTCGCATAGTACTCTTCTGCCGTGAGATCGTCGTAGAAATTGCTGTTCCTCTGCAAAATCTCAAGCATGAGCGTGCCGGTGTAGCCCGAATTTCGTATCTGCTCCGCTACATGATGGAAGTTGATCAAGCCGTCGAACGGTATCATGTGCAAGTCCCCGTTGTATTCGCAGAGGTTGTCGTGAATGTGCAGCGCGATGAGCTTGTTGCCGAACAGTGGCATATACTCCCTTCCTCTCACAAAACAAGCCTCGTGACCCGTGTCCCAGCAGAATCCGACCTGCGGCAGGTGTCCGTATTCTTCAAAAGCAAAGGCAATGTTCGCGAGCTTACGCTGATTCTCAAACGCTATTTTAACGCCGACTTCCCCTGCGTGCTTTACCAGACGGGTGAATCTTTCATGCCCGATATCGTTGACACACGGAGCGTCGTCTCCGGCACTGAGATGCACTATCATCACGGGAACTCCGTAGTGCGCGCATGAGTCAAGGCAGTCCGTGAGAGTTTTCAGCATGACCTCGCCGCACTCTCCCGCTCTCCACATATCGTTGATGTTTTTAAAGGGGGAGTGAATGGTGTCGTAAACAAGACCCGCGTTTGCTATAGCCTCGGCAAGCCGTCCCGCGTATTCATCGGTGGTGTAGCCCGAGAAAACACAGTCGAATCCGGCGTCTTTTATGTACGGAATTGACTCAATCGGGTCGAGTCCCTTGTAATTTCCGCAGTTTATTCCGAGTTTTCTCATATTGTCACTCTATAACTTCGCAGTCGCCGAGAATTTCCGGCTTGTACTTCATCGAATCCGCTTCCGTTATCTCGCGAATCACACGACACGGATTGCCCGCCGCAAATGAATGTGCAGGTATGGAATGAGTGACGACACTTCCCGCGCCTATAACACATCCTTCTCCTATAGTAACGCCCGGCAGTATGGTCACGTTCGCACATATCCAGCAGTTGTCCCCGATGTGTACGGGCAGGGCATAGCAAAGTCTGCGGGATTCACCGTCGGGGCATTTCAGTTTAAGTCTTTCCTCGGGAAGCATCGGGTGTACGGGCGTGAGGATTGTTACGTTAGGCCCGAAGTCGCAGTGTTCGCCTATCACAACCTCTCCGTCGTCCTGACAGGTGAAGTTGAAGTTTACGAATGTGCATTTTCCGACCTTGGTGTTCACTCCGTAGTGGAATGTAACAGGTCCTTGAAACGTGACGTTTTCGTTCAGCTCGCCGAGAATCTCACGAAGAACCTCGCGTCTTGCTTCCGGGTCATATTCGTCAAGGGAGTTGTACTTCTGGTTCAGCTTGTGCGTCTTCTTCTTTCGCTCGACTCTCCATTCCTCTGCGGGAGAAAAAAGTATTCCTTTTCCGTTGTTTAACATGATTGGCTCCTTTCGGCTGTTCATATTACAGTATTTCACAGCTGATTGTAGCACAACGGACGAGGTAATGCAAGTATTTTTGTTAATTTTGTACCGCGCCGTCTCCGAAAACGTAGAGATAATAGTCCTCGAGCGTCGGAGTTACGGTTTTTGCTCTTTCGTCAGGCTTATCCTCCGACAGTACGCGCAGTATAACGTCCCCGGCTTCATCGTCGCGAGCAATATTCGTCACACGGAATCTATCCTGCATCAGCTGAACATCCGCCTCGGAGCAGTACACGTTCCACACCTTTCCGTCGATTTTACTTGTAAGCTCATGCGGGGGAGCGCTGTCGACAATAACGCCCTTTTTAAGCATGATAATATCGCGCGCGATGAACTCGACGTCGGAAACAACGTGCGTGGCTATGATGACGATTTTGTCAAACGCGATTTTGGAGATGTAGTTACGTATCGCGATGCGCTGCTTTGGGTCAAGTCCTGCCGTCGGCTCGTCAAGTATCAGTATCTCCGGTGAGCCGAGCACAGCCTGAGCAAGGGCAAGACGCTGCTTCATTCCGCCGGAGAGTGCGCCGATTTTCCTCTTTGTCACGTCGTCAAGCTCTACCGAGGTGAGAATTTCCTTGATTTCAGCCTTTGCCGTCTTCCGTGAAAGCCCCTTCAGCTCAGCCATGTACCACATGAACCGCTCTACCGAGAAATTCCTGTAAAGTCCGGGATACTGCGGCATGAATCCTATCTTCTCGCGGAATCTCACACCCATGTCGCGCACATTCTCCCGCTTGCCGTCGCTTTCGTAGAAGATATCGCCGGAGTCCGCGTCAAGATTGTCGGTCAGTATGTTCATGAGCGTGGATTTTCCCGAGCCGTTCGGTCCGAGAAGCGCGTATATTCCCGCCTCAAGCTCCGCTGAAAACATATCGAGAGCCTTGTTGCTTCCGTATGATTTTGTTACTTTGTCAATAGTCAGTTTCATTATTTTCTCACCCACTTTCTGTATGAAAGGACAGTCAGCATCAGCGCGGTAATCAGGCATAAAATCCGTGACAAGAGGTCGCCGACAGCGTTCTGCGGAGTCAGCATATCGCAGTAGTCAAGGATATTCGCACCGATAACTCCGAGAATACGGACAAAATGCGGCACTCCTATTAGCAGGAATGAACACACGACGGCGCTGAGCTGTTTTCCGCAGATGGTTGAAAAGGCGGCGGTAACGATGGAGGTCAGCAGATATCCAAGCAGGCTGACAGCTTCGTATGCGGCAAGGTATTCTCCCACGGTAATGCTGCTCTCGGTATCGCAGAATCGCGGCATGCTTTGAATCGGAGCGTCAAGGAAGCCGATGTCGTATGAATGCGTCAGAATCAAGAATGCGGTTCCGTGGAGCAGGATAAATAGCACCGCGCCGATGGTCAGTGTGTATAATAACTTTGTGCGCCACATTACCTTTCTGCCGTTTTTCGACACGCGCATTATTGACGCAAATCCCGACTCATACTCAAGAGAAAAAACGCACGAGAAGACAAGGATTATCGCAAACAGCGCGGATGAATCGGACGTGACGCCGAAATATCGGTCAAGACCTTCGTCATATACGAACTGCACATCGGGATAGTCCGACTCAACGGAACGAAGGTAATCCATGCGCTGAACGAGTTTTTTGCACGCGTTTTCGCAGAAGTTTGCGTAGTAGTACCGCTTTTTGTAGCCTTCAAACTCATCTGCCGTAATCTTTTCAAGGCGATAGTCTGTCTGTGCGGCGTCATACTCGGCAATGGAGCGGTTGATGTAGTCCTGCTCCTCTTTTATATAGTCGTATTTTTCCGCCGACACAACTCCTGCTACTGTTCCGATGTACTTCATGTACTGCTTTTCCGCGGAGCTTTTTGACGGGGAGAAAACCACGGCGGATATGCAGGTTTTCAGCAAAATCGCGGCTAAGATGACGATGAAATACCGTCCGCAGATTATATTTTTGTAGAATTCCGTGCGGTACAACGGCTGAGGATGAGCTTTTTCGAGGGAGTCGGCTTCAATTTTCGATTTTCTGTAGACGCGCACCTTACGGCTATCGCGTCTGACGGAGATGAAGCAGATTATCACCGCAAGAACTATAGCCGAGACTATTGTGACTATCGTGTAGTTCAGGCAGATGCGGAAGAAGTTGATTCCGCGGTATCTCTCGAAGAGAATATTCACATTCGCGAGAGCACCGGGGCTGAATTTTGTAAGACTGTAAAGCGCGGAGCTTTGGCTTATTCCCGACGTGAACGCACCTATTACAGCTATGGCGGCGCATATCACGAGAGCGGGGCGGTAGTTGTCGAAAAACTGAGCTGAAACCGCGCCAATCAGGCTGAATATTCCGAAGAACAGCACCCGAAGAGCAAGGTAGGCGCAAAGGTATTCCCCTATGGTGAGACTGTACGGGCAGAGCACAAGAGCATCCACCGACTGCACAGGCTCGGAGAGGGAAGACAGTCCGCAGGAGAGCGAAAACACTATCAGCGGAGTGAGAGTGAACACAAGGGTTATCGCCGCGGAAGCCAGAGCAACAAACGAGAGCTTTGCACGCCGCAGAGGTTTTCCGCCGTATTTTGCCGTGCGCTGAATCCCGCTCATTCCCGCGTCGGAGTCACAGGTGAAGGCTGTACACAGTGTTGACGCTACCGCTATGGCAATGAGTACAGTCGTGATGTCCTGCGAGAAGAATTCGTTCCAGCCGCGAACCATGTCAGAGCTTAGCTTTTCTTCGGTCAGCGGAGTGTAGAAGCGGCAAAGCTCGACATAGTAGCTGTAAAAATAGCTGTCCTCGTCAGTCTCGCGCAGTCTTGTCACCGCGTCACGGAGCAGAAGACGCAGCTTGTTTTCGTAGCTTTTCTGCCTTGACACGGCTTCATTCACGTCCGAAAACAGCATCATATCTCCGTATCCGTCATAGCTCGAGTATTCGTTTTCAAAAATCGGAAAGCGCATATCAAATGAACGCATATCTTCATTGTATTTTTCGACTTTTTTCGTGTGCGCGGCGTAAATCTCGGCGTATTTTTCCGGCTCGTTTTGGCTGAGCGAAATCATCTCGTCCTGCAGCTTTATTATGCCGCGATTGTCCGAGGTGAAGTACGACCGATACTCCGCCGCGGTAAGAACAATATTCAAAACAAGGAGAAAAGTCAAAAATATCAGATTGAAGCGCGTGCAGTATTTGCTTATTTCATACCGCAGAAGCCGCATAATCCCCCTCCTTTAAATGTGTTAGTACAAATTAATCCATTTCAGCGTGTTTTCTTTTACGTTCACTCTCGCTATCGAGCCGGTGTTGTAGAATGCCATATCCTCTCCCATTTTGAGCAAATCAGACTGCGTTAGGTACAGATTGTCGCCCATTACATAATATCCGGTTTGGAACAGAAACTCTCCTTTACCGTCGAAGAACAGCTCGGGTTCGGTTGTGCTGCCGCGTTTTACTCTGTATATCTTGCCGGTGGATACATCAAGCAGAGGACGACCGTCGAATCTTGTGCCGTATTGTACCGGGTCATATACCTTATAATAAATGTAGTCCTTTGTCAGCTGCATTGACAGTATAAGCTCGCTCGGCATGGGAACTTCCGTAACAGTGAAATCTTTGCCAATCTTGTAAATCTTGCAGTGAATATCCACGTCGGACATATCGGCTTGCTTTGGATAAAACAGTTCATCGTATGATATGAGCGCGTACATTTCACCGCTTTCTTCGTCATAGTCAAAATCATAAAGTCCGTATTCGTCTCCGTATTTCAGTATTGTAACGGGATTCTCAAAATTCATGTCGGTGTAATAAAGCTCTTGCAGCTCTCTGTCGAAAAACAGCAGTTTGCCGTCAACCTGACCGACGAAAAACGCGTAATTCGAGTAGTCGTCGTCTAGCACCTCGGTCTGCTGTGTCGAGAGGTCAATGGACATTAACTTCGAGTATTCGGTGTATTCGGCTTTACCGTTTACTGTCGCGGTTTTATAATTAGCTTTGTAGACAAAATATAGAGTATTGTCTTTTTCAAAGAGCAGTCTGATGCTTATGGAAGTCAGTCCGTTTCCTCTTTCATCGGGAGCATATATCGGAACAATAGTGCCTTCGGTAGTGTTTATCTCGAAAATATACGAATAGGAAATATTTTTTACATTCATTGGCTTTATAGCGTACATGACAGAGTCGTTTGATGACGAAGCGGTCAGGTTCGCTAAGCTGAGATATTGGCATTCGCTGTATGAGCCGTGCGTGCATAAAGGGTCGGGGCAGAGAAAATGCTTTTCACCTGTAGCGTTGTTCACATATGCGTATACAGGCTTGCCGGTTGTGGATTTTGTACCTGTTTCGTCACTTTTGCTTTCCTTTTTTGATAGTCTGAAATACAGATTTCCGTTGAGCGGGGTAAAATCGTTTCCGAATAAAATGTCAATCTTTTCGTCGGGATAGCTTTTGTATTCCTCTTCCGCGGAGAGCCAGCTTCCCACGCCTTCAAGATATTCGTAGCCGTCGGGGACATAAGGCTTGTTTTCGATTGTGCTTTCAGCCTGCGCCGATTCGACGGTACTTTCAGCCTCAGTGATTATTTGAGTATCACCGTCTTTCGTGCATGACGCCGTAACAGCAAGAGATGCGATTAGCAGAGATATTACGCGGTACGCTTTTTTCATAACTGTCACCTCTTTAAAATGATTTTTAGTACAAATTAATCCATTTCAGCGTGTTTTCTTTTACGTTCACCCTCGCTATCGAGCCGGTGTAGTAGCACGAAGCATCATCAGCAACGCCTTTGTATTTGTAGTATCGCAGGTACAAGTTATCCCCGACTACGCAGTACGAGCCTCTGAATATAAGCTCCCCTTTGCCGTCAAAGAACAGCTCTCCCTCGGTGGTGTTGTCTCGCGGAACTCTGTATATTTTCCCACCCGTTGTGTCGAGGACAGGTCGTCCTTTCCGCGTGCCGTACTGTATCGGGTCGTAGACGGTGTAGTATATGTAGTCCTTTGCCAGCTGAATTGAGGTTACCATCTCACTCGGCATGGGGATTTCGGTAAGATTAAAGTCCTTGTCTATTTTGTAAACCTTGCAGTGTATGTCCTTGTCCGACATATCCATTTTTTCCGGATAGGCAAGCTCCGAGTACATTATAAACGCATAAAGCTCGTCCGTGTTTTTGTCGTAGTACAGGTTTTTCAGACTGTATTCGTCGCTATATTTCAATACAGTAACTGAGTTTTCAAAGTTATAGTCCGTATAATAAAGCTCATTTATGTCGCTGTCGCCAAACAGCAGTTTATCCCATACTTCACCCATCAATCCTGCGCGTATCGGATAATTGTCGTTTATGACTTCCGTCTGCTTTGTTTTCAGGTCAAGCGACATTATTTTTGCCTTTTCGTCGTATTCGCTTTCTCCATTGTCGTTAACGTATTCATATCGAGAGTTATAAATGAAATACAGCTTTCCGTCTTTCTCGAACATTAGGTCTAATATAATCATGTGCAGATTATCTGCTTTTTCATCGGGAGTGTATATTGGAGTTTTGGTTCCGGCGGAGGTGTTTATTTCGTAAATAGTAGGATAAAAAACATCATCCTGCTCTGAAAATTCAGTCTTTTCAGTATACAATATAGATGGGTCGGATGTTGATTTTAAAAAACTGCCTAAGTTGAGATACTGACAGCCACTGTAAGCTCCGTGTGTGCAAAGCGGGTCGGGACATAGGAAGTGCTTTTCTCCGGTTTGGCTGCTGATATAAGCATAAGCATCTTTTCCGGATGTATAGTAATAACCTGTTTCGTCCTTTTTGGATTCCGCTTTTCTCAGGCGAAAATACAGGTTTCCGTCGGATAAGCCAAAGTCGTTAGCTGTGAGGCACACAATCCCCTCGTCCGAAGCAGGTTTGTATTCCGTCTCCGCATTGAGCCAGCTGCCCACACCCTCAAGATACTCGTAGCCTTCGGGAGCAGTCGGAGCGTCGCTCAGCAGATTCTCGGCTTTCTCTATCACAAGACCCTTGCTTTCCTTAGAGCAGGACACAAGCAGGGAAAAAATCAAACAAATCAGAATCGCAGTTTTCTTCATAAGCCGCCTCATGTATGTCTTTCGTTCTAAATTTTGGATATTCTCTACAGTTTCATGATATCATACATAGGTACAGTTGTCAATAATTTAGCAACATTTTCTTTAAAATTGTAGAATCACACAAGTTACCGCCATTCGATTTGTATAAACAGCATAATAACGTGGCAAAATAATGAGAAATCATGCTGTAATATAACAGTTTTAACTTATTGCCACATCTATTTCCGCTCGTGAGAATTAACATTACGGTTTAAAAATAGTTCCCGTGAAAAAAGTGGGGCAAAAACCTTATTCGTGTAATATGCAAAAAATACTTGACTTTCGGTGGCGAGTGTTGTATCATACTATGTAAAGAAAAGTTGAAATTTTTAAACCGAAAAGGAGAAAAAACATGAAAAAACTCAAAGTCGGAATCGTCGGCGCGGGTAATATTTCCACAAGCGCGCATCTTCCGTCGTATCAGGAGCTGAAGGATATCGTAGAAGTTGCAGCTATCGCCGATATCGTTCCCGAAAGAGCGCAGGCTGCCGCAGAAAAGTTCGGTATTCCGCATTTCTACGCGTCGGTTGAAGAAATGCTCGCGAACGAACCTGAGCTTGACTACGTTGACGTATGCACATGGACTGCTGCTCATGCTCCCGTTGCTATAGCGGCGGCTAAGGCAGGAAAGAACGTCCTCTGCGAAAAGCCTCTTGCGGCAACTCTCGAACAGGGTCTTGCTATTGAAAAGGCTGTAAAGGAAGCGGGAGTACAGTTCATGCTCGCGGTTGTCACACGTTACGGCGCGGAACAGCAGAAGATGGTAGAGCTTCGCGACGAGGGCAAGTTCGGTGAAATCTACTACGCAAAGACATCTTATGTTCGCAGACGCGGCACTCCCGGCGGTTGGTTCACCGATAAGGAGCTTGCGGGCGGCGGTCCTGTTCTTGACATCGGCGTTCACGCTATCGACCGTACATGGTACCTCATGGGCAGACCGAAGCCGATATCAGTTTCCGCTGAGACGTCATACCGCATTGGAGACTACAAGACCAAGGGCGTGAGCAGATGGGAACCCTTCGGAAAAGGCAACGGCGTGTTCAATACCGAGGACTCCGCAAGCGTGTTCTTCCGTTTTGAAGGCGGCAAGTCGATGGTTGCTGAAATCGCGTGGGCTATCAACGGCACGGAATCCGCTACCACACAGATTTTCGGCTCCAAGGCAGGCTGCACATTCGAGCCTTTGACGATATACGGTGAGGACGCGGACGGATATCTCTCCACCGAAACTCCCGAGATTCAGGGCAACAACTACTTCACCGAGGAAATCCGCCATTTCTGCGACTGCCTTAACACAGGAAAGACTCCCATTTCCCCGATAGAGGACGCTGTAACGGTTCAGAGAATGCTTGACGGTATCTATCGCTCCGCTGAACAGCACGCAGAGGTCAAAATCTAAGTAAAATTATAAATGAAAGTACCGCTTAGCGATAAAACTCAGCCGAGCGGTACTATTTTTATTCATTTTGAGCTTTTCACGACAATTCCGCGCTCGGTTTTGTTTCCCGATATGCGTATGTTGTCGCAGTTGCACAGAACAATGTCGCAGTCCGTGTCTTCTACCGAGGGATTTTTGTTTTCTTTACAGTCATAAAATCTGTTTCCCGTGACGGTGACGCCCTTTGCCGCCGAGACGAAAATTCCGCTTGAACCGATATCCGTGAAGCTGTTGTCCGTGATACGCAGGTTCGTGTGTACTCCTGCGGGATAATCGGCAGCTCCCGAGTCATGCGCGGCTTTTACGACTATAGCTCCGAGGTTTGCCGCACTGCCGTTCATTGCGCACTTTTCAAATGTACAGCCTGTTATCTCAGTGTTGTCCGACGGTCCGACCTCATACCAAACGCGAATGTCCGGCGAGATTATTATTCCGGGGAGCGACATACCCGAGAAGGAGCAGTTTTTGATATGCATATTTCGTGACTGGAGAAGGAATCCTCGTGCGCGTGTGTTTCTCACGGAGCAGTCGGAAATGTCCACCGAGGCAAAGAAGCTGTCGTTCGCGAGGATGTCCCCAACAGTCGGTTTCCCGTTTACCTCAGTCACAACCGCGTCTCCTCCGTCATACGAAACGAGCCTGAACGTGCCTTTTTCGAGGAATGTATTACAGTCGTAGAAGCGAATCAAATCCCCGCCCTGCGCCCATTTTTCTCCGAGAGGACAAGCTGCAAGAGAACGGTCGCGGTATATGAAGTGCATTTTTGCGCCGGTTATCTCAGCTATTTCTCCTGCCTGACTGTGGATGTTCAGCGCGTCGTCTCCCAGTCCGTCAAAGTGGCAGTCCTTCATGGTGAGCGTTCCCGAAAGTCCCGTTATGTGAATTCCGTCCGCGTTTGCCGAGTACAGAGCCTCGCTTCCTTGGGGAACACGTACATTGAACCTCTCAAATGTTGCGTTATGGCATCGCGGAGTAATGAGAACGGGAACGCTCGTTGCGCGCTCGACTTCGATATCTCTGAATACGGTGTCGTCGCAGTCGGAGAGCCGGAATATATGACTGCCGTATATCAGATATCGGTACAGCACGCGGTGTCCTACAGTAAGTCGGGAGAGGTCAAAATCGCTCGGCATGAATACGCGTATGTTCTGCCCGTCGAGCTTTTCGTATTTTGTTCCCGTGAACTTGACGCGGGTGCTGCCGTTTTCGTCGGTCACTTCTTCGCGGATGATTTCGTCGTAGGTTTCTATCACATAGTCGGGCATTCCGTCCTCGTCGCAGGTGTCGGTTCCCCAGAAATGCTCCCATCCGGTTACGGGGAATTCATCGGCAATGCGGACGTCGTATGTGTGATGAACATTGTCCACAGCGATAACTCTGCCGGCGCAGTTCACGGGATTGTCGGTGCTGAAAACGAGACTTTCAAACGTCAGACCTTCGCAGTGCGAGCAGACAAAGGCGTGGTTGTTCTCCTCGGGATCGTCGCAGGTAGTGAAATGAGTATACAGCGTGGTGTTGTTTCCGCGCAGCGTCAGATTTTTCTTGCCCGTCACTTGTACCTCATGCCCGATGAAATAGCGGCCTTCGGGCAGAGTGAGCACGGTGTTGTCGGGGGTGGTCGATATAATCTCGGCGAGCGCGGCGGAAATGTCCTCTCCGTTATTTTGCAGGAGAGATGTGTCAACGATGATGTTCTGCATGGCTTTCTCCTTTTGGTGGAAGAATTGTTGATGAAAGTATAGCAAATATGCGTGGGGATGTCAAGCCAAAAAGAAAACGCCGTTCTTTCATTTTTCTGATGAAGAGCAGCGTTATTTTTTTATTAGTTTGTCATAGCCGAGGTATTGCAGCAGAGCCGGAAACTGTTTTACTGCGGCTTAGCGATGAGGAACGCCATGTCGTTTATATCGTCGTTTGCCTCATCGAAGAAATTATAGAATGTGAAGTTGTAAAGGAAGCGTTCCGCACTGTACACACCGTATCCGTCCTGATTGTGGTCGGTGGTGTCGTACGGGTCGGCAACGATTATGACGTCGTCCTGAGTTGTTTCGGTGCCCATGGTGTCATATCCGATTATTACCTGCCAGTGTCCGCCCCAGTCGTTCCATCCTACCATAATAGGATTGCCGTCGGCGAGCGTCTGCTTTATAAAATCGAAGGTGAAAACATCATAAACATTGTCGCGGCAGTCGTATGTTGAATATACGTCAAATCCGCCGACTCCTTCGAAAATCTCGATAGCCTGACGCAGACTTGTCGCGCCGGGAGTCAAGCCGTTGTCGCGGTAAGCTGCGAGAGTTTTTTCGTTGTAGTCTCCGAGCTTGCCGTACCATTCCATTACCATCATGGCGCTTGAAACTCCGCAGCTCCATTCGCTTGTCTGCTGCTGAGTCTTGAAGTTTGAAAGAATCGTGAGTGTGTCGTCGGACTTCATGTTGTAGAAGTCAAGTGTGTTGAAGTAAGGACTGTTCTTGTGGTCTCCCAGACGTTCAACGCTGTCTGCGCCGTCATCCGGACTGAGATCGCAGGAATACGGAATCTTCATTTCATCTGAATAGTTGCCTTCTGATTTGCTGTCAGCGCAGCCTGTCAGAAGTGTCGCACCCGATGTGAGAGCGAGTAACAATACAATTAGTTTTTTCATGGTTTTCATAAACTCCTTAAAAAAGTAATTGTACTTGTTTTAAACAATGCCTTTATTGTGTTATTTATGATTGGACTGAACGTCCTCCCTTTATTTATCCAATGGATCCGGTCGTCTTTGAGTCTATATAGTAAGTTGTTCTTTTACAAAATACGAACGTTTTACTTTTACTACTCTCATGTTGTTTTATACAAGTACGGTGGGTATTTCCCACAGAACCCGCGGACTTAATATATCCGCCCCGATAAAATCTGAAGTCCTCTCGGACAACAGCATGAGATTGCGCTGCCGGCTCTTGCCCCCTCTCATGCGCATGACATAAGTATTATACCTGAAAAAACGCTCTGCCGCAAGGGATTTTGCTCTGCCCATACAGAGATTTTTTGAACGAAAACGGATGATTTTTTGGGATAATTTTGAATTTTACTCTATAACAAAAGAGGACAGTCTCCCGCCCCCCTTTGTTTGTTCAGATAACATATCCGTCCATTCTTGTGATTCTTGCTCCGCCGAAGGTTTCCGCTTTGACTTCGCCGATTCGCGCGCCTACACGGTTTGAGATTATCGTTCTCTCTCCGCCAATTTCCGCGTCAATCAGGAATGCGTTCATTTTTTCCTCGAAGTGCTGGATTATGCGCACTGTGTACGGCTTTTTCACGCAGTCAACGTTCGCTATCGAGAAGTTCCGAGTCTCAACGTGCGTGTCTGTGAGCGTCCACGGATTCATCTGCTCCGGCGGATACTCGTGTATTTTTTCGTGTATCGGGGGAATTCTTCCTCTTCCCACATCGGATATCTGAACCTCGCGCAGAGCCGAATCTATCCTCAGCGTGCAGTTGTCGCCGAATGTTACCTCGACAGCACCGTTTTCAGCCGGATCTACGTCGATTTCCCAGTAGTACGACTGCTTCGGAGAGGTTTTCGCGTGATTGTTTACGACTTCAACCGATGACTTCTTTATGATTTTGTCCTCCGGCAGCCAGCGCATTCCGAGAGAGCCGTCCTCATGCTGAATCAGCTCGCGGTGTACTATGACCGAACCCCATCCTATTCCGTTCAGCCATCCCGCCATGATGAGCCTGCCGTCACAGTTTACTGCCATAGGCACGAGAAGTCCGTCGTAAATATCGTGACCCTCAGCCGCGCAGTCAATGTATTTCTCTCCGTCCTTTTCGGTGCGCCAGAATCCGGTAAGACCCATTATAATATAATTGTAACCGTTTTTAGAGAAGAACGACGGGCATTCGGAGGAGTTGCGCATGGAAGAACGTTCTCCGCACGGTGGGAATCCGGGATTTGTGAGTTTCCATTCGCCCAAGGGACTGTCCGCGTTCCATATGCCGTTTCCGATGCACATCATGAGACTTTCGTTGTCGAAGGAATATACGCTCGGGTTTTCCTCCCAGTGGAACATTTTATCCATCATCTTGAAGTGGATTCCGTCGTCACTTACAGCAAGGTTCGCGCCGTTCGGATATTTTCCCGCCTTGTATATCTCGTCGTAGGATACCGCTTTGGTATATCCGTTTTCACGGTACTGCTCGTATATGTCTCTGCCGTAGAGATGCTCGTCGGGGATGTTGCGGCTTGTGTGGAATCCGTAGGCGAAGTAGTATTTGTCCTTCCAGTGGAACATCGTGCCGGTACCGACTGACTGCCACGGTTTCTCAAGCACAAATATCGGACCGTGATCCGTCCAGTTTACAAAGTCGGTCGTGGTGAGCTGCTGAAAATAGTGCGCGCCTCCGCCGAATCTGTTTCCGTGGTGGTGACGGTCGAAGAAGTAAATCAAATGGTACACGCCGTCATACCAGAAGTTTACAACGTCTCCCGCCCATGTACAGTGTCCGGCAGGGGAGTAGTAGCGTATGCCTTTGTCGAGCTTTCTTTCGTAGTCCGAGGTCGTGACGGCTGAGAGGTCATGGGAGAACGCAATGGACTCTGTCTTGCCGCCGATATTGACTTCTGGTGCGTCGGAGGAGTTCTTTATCTCGCCTATAGGGAAGTTTTCGTTTATGAGAAGTCCGTCCGAGAACAGGCAGAGGTGCATTCCGTCGTACAGCAGGTACATATCCTTGTCATTCGCGTTATAAAGGGTCAGCGGAACTCCTATCTTCATGGCGGTGCGTTCGGGATGATAGGGAACATTTAAGTAAATTTCGCACTCAAGCACGGGAACAAAGCCGTTTTCGTCGGGGTATGAGGTGTAGTTTTCGTTCCATCCCCATCCCTCTCCCGCTTCCTTGAGTGTGAGCAGGCGAACCGTTCCTCGAACCGCGTCGGGTATGGAGAAAATCTCGGTCTCCTCACGCTCTGTCACAGGGGAGCTTAGTTTAAAACGGATAATGAAGCCGCCTTTGAGCGAGTTCGGACGGTCAATAAAGGAGCACGCGGAAAAGTTGTATTTCTTTAGCTTTTGTGTAATCATGTTATTCCTCCGAATATGCCTTGTTTATTTTCTCGAGAGTTTTGCCGATGATCTTCTGCAAGGACTTGTATGTACTTGCGATATTGTTCTGGTTCTGCCATACCTGTTCGCGAAGGAGCTTCTGCGGCAGCCAGCTCATGGAGTTGCAGAACACCCATCCGCTGTCAAACTTTGTGTTGCGGAATATTATGTTCAGCATTTCGACGGATTCCGCGTCGCGTATGTATTTTGTGGTGAGGACGACCTCGTAGTATTTCGGCATGATGTTGTTGTGTCCCTCGACAGCCATATCCTGCATTACAAGAGCCGACATTTCGCTGTCCTCGCACGATACCGGAATCATTACCATTGATACCGCGTCATGTACGAATCCGTAATAATCTTCCTGCGCGGTGTCGTATTTCGGGTAGGGGAGCACGCCGTAGTCGTCCATGTTGCGCATTTTCTCACGCTCGGTGAATTCGATACGCATTGTGGTGAAGCATATCTGGTCGTCGTAGAAAATGTTGATATCGTTGTCGTTGTCCACGGGAATCTCGCGGGAGTAGATAACGTCCTCGGTCATGGGGCAGACTCCGGGATTGTTCCAAATGTAGTTGTTCAGTTTGTCTACAACCGTAGTTAGCTTGTCTATGTCCACATCAAGATAAAGCTGGTCGTTTTCGTCGTGTTTTACTATCGGAATATCGCACGCGCTCCACCATCCGTCGTTCATGCAGTTGAGCCAGATACCGATTCCGTAGATGTCGCTGTCGTCAGGTTCTCCGTCGCCGTCAACGTCCTGATAAATGTCCTTCGTAAGGGTGAACATCTCGTCAAGCGTCCAGTCGCCCGAATTCACTTTGTCATATACATCGGCGGAGTTTATTCCGTATTTCTCGGAGAGGGCTTTGTTGAAGAATATCGCGTAGTTGCGCTTGAAATAAGTCAGAGCTATGCTTCCCGTAGCGGCGAAGAGCTTTCCCGAAACCGTAGCTGTCTCACGAAGTCCCTGCGACCAACATGGCATTGACAAATCAAGGTATGGCAGTGTGTTTAAGTCATAGAACAGCTTGTCAGTCGTGAGCGGCATCATACCGAAAAGGCTTCCGACTATCATGTCCGCGCTCTTGTCTCCCGCCTGCACCATGGTTTTTACGTTGTCAGGACCGTGTGAGTTTGTCGTTTCGTTATAGTAGCGAGTTACGGTCATGTTGTACTTCGCGCCTACGCTGAGATTTCTGTTGTAAACCTCGTCGTTGACCATCTCTCCGTTCAGCTCGTCCGCTCCCATCTCATCCTTTGCCGGAGCCCAGCCGCGCGTGAGAATGTGGAATTCGTAACCTTCGTAGTCCTTCTCGGGAGTTTCCCATGTCAGCTTCGGGAACAGCTCCTCTTCCTCTTCGGCAGGTGCGGTCTCTTCCTCGGTTTCGCTTGATTCTGCGGCAGGGGTTTCAGCTGCGCCTTTTGTTTCCTGCGTTGTCTCGACTTCGGCGCTCGAACAGCCTGAGAGAAGCATTGCGCAGAGTACGACAAGCGAGATAATTCGTTTTTTCACTTTGTTTGTTCCTCCGTTTCTGTGGTGTATTTATAAAAGTCTTTAAATTTTTCGTTTGATATAGTTCCGTCCGATGTAAGTCCCGCGAAAAGCGCCGAGCCGTATGCCGCTTCTTCCTGATGCACGGGAACAAGTATCTTCATGCCGAACACCTTCTCAAGGACCCTCCTGAGCGCGGGATTTTTTCGCACGGCGTTGCCCGATACCACAAGCTGTCTTATCTTATCTTTCGGCATTTCGGCAAACATCCCGTGCAGCTCCTCCGCCATGCCGTAGAGTACGCCTGCGATAAGCTCGCCCGGACCAAAATTTTCTTCTCCGATGCCTGTGACGGAGCCGCGTATGGTGTGGTCGCTTCTGATTCCGCAGAATGTCGTGCATACGTGAAGGTGCCTGTCCTTTTTGATGGCGTCAAGCGCAAGAGAGTTCATTATCTCGTACTGTTCCGAATCGGTGAATCCGCACGCCGCTACGTATTTTCGGAAGAAGGATTCAAGCAGCGCATATGCTCTTCCTCCGCACAAAGCCGAGCCGCTTATGAGACTGCCGTGATTTATGTACGGGCGTATTTCTATCTCGGGAGTGGGTGTGAACTCTGCCGTGCTGCCTGCGAGGAGCGTAATCTGGCTTCCCGTTCCGAAGTTTATCAGCGCGGTTTCAGCGGGGCATTGTACCGAGCCGAGGAAGCTTGCCTGATTGTCTCCTATCGCCACAGACACCGGAATTCCCTCATATGTGCCGACGATAACGTTTTCCGCAGTATAATCAGGCAGAACCAACGCGTCAACACCGAGCTTTTTAAGTGCAGGAATGTCAAATCCTTTCTCGGGCGAGAAGAATCCGAGGCTTGCGGCGTTTGTCGTGTGGCAGAGCGGAGTTTTTCTTCCGGTAAGACTGCATACGGCGTAGTCCATTACAGTCGCGATTTTCGCCGCGTTTTTCGGTACTTTGCCGTGCCTGAGCAGGTCAATATGCGTCGCAAGTCCGTATCCCGGAGGTACGCGATATCCGCTTTTTTCAAAAGTCCACTCGCAGCTTGACTGAGAAACACCACCGTAGACTGCCCCTGCGCGGTTATCCTCCCATGTGTAGAGAGGGGATAGCAGCTTGCCGTCCGCGTCCATATAAACAATGCCGTGCATCTGTCCCGTGAATCCGATTGCTTTTATCGTGGGACAGCGGTGGAGCAGCGACTCGATCAGCCTGCGCACACGCTCCATTATGCCAGCCGCGTCCTGTGTTTTTGTAAATACCTCGTCCTGCGGCAGATCAGCGCAGCTTGCAACAGTGTAAACTCCGATGAGCCTGTGCGTTTCCGTTGTGAGAATCACTGCGCTTATCGTCGTTGTTCCGATGTCGATTCCGAGCAGCGCGGGTTCTGTTTCGCCGTACTTCTCACTGTTTTCCGCCGCGTCGTCCTCCGATAATGCGCTATGCGAATCGAAAAATTTATCCATATCACCGCCGGACATGAGACTGCGGCACAGCATTAACTGATCCGACGCCGTGTCAACACTGTCCTTCAGCTCGTGCAGGCGTTTTTTCAGCATTTCCTCCGTGCTTATAACGTTGTCGCACCACAGCTGAATGTCGGCGATGGATATGCCTGCTCTGCGGAATATCGCTATGGTTTTCAGCCGCTTTACCATTGCCTCGTCGTACTCGCGGTAAGAGTTTTCGGAACGCTCGACCGAAAGCAGTCCTTTTGACTCATAGAAACGTATGGTTTTGCGCGGCAGTCCGGTCTGCTGTTCTACTTCACCGATTCGCATAAATAATTTTTGTCTCCAAACTTGTTTTTTCTTATGATTGATTATAAACTGTCCTCTAAGTGGACTGTCAATAGCTTTCTTAAAATATATTTGTTAATTTTGTGTTAATGCATAAATTCCTCTTCCGCGCGGTATCTATTCTTCGGCGAAAGATTGAATTTGCTTCTCCGATATGGTATAATATGTAAAATGAAGTACGGGAGGGAGAGAAATGTTCCGTCTGATATACACGATGCCGCTGTACAAGGTTTGTCTCGTCATGGTTCTGCTTCTTGTGCTGTGGGCGTATTACAGAGCGTATCTGCCGAAAAAACTGTTTATGGCGATGAACCTTTGCGTGCTTGTGTTGTCGGCATTTGCTGTCCTTTACCTCACCGTTTTCAGCCGCAAGGTCGGGACATATGACATTGTTCTCGTACCATTTTCTGCATTGAGTGAAGCAAAAAAAGAGCCTGAGCGGTACCGTTCAATGCTTATGAATGTGTTTCTCTTCTTCCCACTCGGAATGGCGTGCGCAAATGCTTTTTCCGATAAGATGAAGATGCGCCGGAGAGTGATTCTTGTGGTTGCCATAGGCTTTGCGCTCAGTACGGCAGTCGAGTACATACAGTATCGTTTTTCGCTCGGCATGGCTGAAACCGACGATGTTATCTGCAACACCCTCGGCGCGCTTGTCGGCTCTCTTTCCGTAATTCTTGCGGATTTTCTCGGAAAACACAAGAGAAAATGAAAAATCCCCTCGGGTACAGCTTTTGAACTAATCTTTCGGGAGCAGTTCAGTGTACGGAGGGGATTTTTTAATTATTTCAGCTCACCGACGGCTTTTGTGAATACTTCAAGCTGCTTGCCGACGAGCTTCTGCGTTTTCGCGATGGTGGAGGAAATCTGATCTTCCTTCGGGAGGAAAACGTTCTGTGTGAACATATTCTTAGTTGATGCGGACCAAATTCCCGTACCGAGGTCGTATGCCGCGCTGTCGAATATAAGCTCAAGCATTTCGGCGGATTCTGCGTTGCGGGCAACCTTTTCCATGAGAAGCACATCGATGTACGCAGGAATTGATTCCTTATACGAATAGTAAGCGAAGGCGTTCAGTATAGTCTCTATTCTGTGATAGTCCGCCGGCTGTACTGTTTTCGGAAGCACGGACTGAGCGCCGCCTTCAACGAGGGAGTAATACTTGTCCTGTGTTTCGTCGGCTTTGGGCGGGGGAAGAAAACCTATGTCAAAGTCAATATCGCGTATGTTTTCGGTCTTTCCCGTGTACTCAGCGAGGAACAGCGCTCTTCCGGCAGGGAATATGCTTTCGTCAGAGCCGCCTATGTCCTCCGTTCCGCTTGTGAAGATGTCGTTGCCGTTGTTCAGGCTCACGAGCTTTGACAAATAGGTCTGCGCAGGCTCGTTTCCTACAAGCGCGTAGTAGAGAGTGCCGTCGTCCTGTCTGTCGATATATCTTATGTCTGCTCCGGTGATGAGCGCGCTGTAGAATCTTGTAACAGTACCTGTAGCTCCGTAGCAGTCGTTTTTCGGATTCATTGTGCCGTCGCCGTCGAGGTCGTTTACCGCCATAGCCGCATATTTGTAAAGCGCATCCACTGTCCACTTGCCGTCACGAACAAGCTCGTAAAAATCATCGGTGATACCGTGAGCCTGCTTTAAGTCGTTGTTGAAGAGGAAAGCGTGGCTTGTCGAGTAGTTGTAGAGACTGTACGCACCGCTGATTGCAGCCTGAGTTCCGTAGAAATTGTACTGCTTTGTGGCGTCGCTGTCAAACCAAGGCTGTGTGAGGTCGAGGTCAAGGTTGTTCCACGAGGAAAGGCGGTCGGCAGTGAGAACGTCGGCTACCTTTGAATCAAACAGCATCGCGAGGTCAAAGTCATGGTCGCCCGCGGTAACTGAATTTGTGATAGTCGAGACAACATCGGACTGCGCGTTTTCTTCGATAAGGCAGTGATACAGCTCCTCGACCTTCTGCTCACGGTGGTACAGAGCGTCGTTCAGTATGTCGCCGGTGGTTTCTTCAACGAGAATGACAGTGTTCGTCCACGACATGGCTTCGGGGGTGTAGTTGAGTATGGTCAGCGCCGCTCCGTCCATGTTTTCTACCGCGGGAGTGTCGTCGGCTTCCGTTTCGCTATCGGATTCTGCGGCAGAGCTTACGGTATCGGTGCTTGTTTCGCTTGACGGGGTTGTTTCATCCGCCGCAGTGTTACCTCCGCACGACTGAATAAGAGAGGCGAGCAGCAGTATTGCAAGAAGCAGGGAAGTCTTTTTCTTCATTGTTTTGTCCTCCTATATTATGCCGAATTCGGCTTCGATTACGTTTCCGCATGAGCAGGCTGTGACGGAGTTTTCAAATATGCCCGAGCGGAGGGTGATTTTGTACTTTATTCCGCTGTATTCGAGTACAATTTCGCTCTCTCCCGCGCTTATCACTGTCGGAACATGGTCGTTCTTCTTGCCTATCCTGTTCTCCAGTCGGAACGGGGAGGTGCGCTCTATTCTTATGCTGTTCTCGCGGAGAGTTATTGTTGTGCCGTCAAACTCAAGCACCGCGCATCCGTTTCCGGCGTCTGTGAAGTTAAAGTCTTCCGCTGTGACGTCGTGTCCGTCCTCGCCGATGAGGTATATTCCCGCGACAGTGCCGTTTCCTGAGTGCCTGTTTCCGTCGGCTACGGGGAGAGTTTCGTATGTCGCTTCGTTGGCTTCGCATACCGTGTCCTCAAACGGGTCGGGGAATTTTTCCGAGAACAGATGCAGGTCGCGCAGTCTTACAACGCCGTCAATATAAACGTTCGTGCGGTAGAAGCGTGAGGAATACCATACGGATTTTTTGTTTTCATCGTTGAACGCGGAGTGGGCGGTTATCGTTGACGCGGGGGTAGTCTCGTATGTTGCTTTGTATCGTCTTCCAGTTTCTCCGAGAGTTTCCACTGTGATTTTGCCCTCGTCTCTGAGACGCTCGAACCGGGCAAACTGATAATTCAGTCCGTTTTTCATGCTGTCCCAGCCGAAGGAGTTTTCCTGTCCCGCCTGAGTATAGCCGAACGAGAGACACTCGCCGTTGAAGTTTTCGCGGAGGTACCAGTCAACCCACTTTGGAACGCCGCCACCGCCTGAATTGCCGCAGTACACAGGCTCGAGCGTAATTACACCCTGAACTCCTGCCGCGCCGCTGTCTCTGTCCATGCCGAAGTCGTACTGATATACCTGGTCTGAGCCGAGCATACGGAAAAGGGGCGCGGGAATTTGTTCTTCTTTTGTCTGAGCGGGCATGAAGCAGTTGGTGCGGCTCGGGTAGTAGCCCTGTCCGTAGTATCCGCCCCAGAGAGTGTATCCGTCTGTTCCGTACTGTTCCTTGCAGTTGCATATCGCGTCAAGTCCGTATTTGTCGGAGATGTATCTTACAGTGTGCGAGTCGAACAGCCACGAACCGAAAACTCGCGGGTAATATCCGAATACTTCCTTGAATTTCTCAAACAGCACGTCGCATATCTTTTCCCTCTGTTCCTTTGTGTAGCCTACCGAGAATCCGCAGTGCGCGTGCCAGTCCCACGGAAAACGTCCTGTCCATTCAAGTCCTGCCGCCTTTACCTCCGGCTCTACTGTCTCGTGCCATACGCCTATCTCAAACCGCGCGGGGTCAAGACCTTTTATCAGCTCGACAAACTGCGGGTCGATGAGCGCGTCATACTGCATGAGGAACGTTCCGCAGAGGTTGTGCTTTTCGATGAGCTTTATCTGCTCTTTCACGGGAGTTACGAGATCCATAGGTGCGCGCGGTTCGCAGGCTCTTATGAAATTGATTATATTTACGACTTCATGTTTTAACATATTGTCACCTTTTGATTGTAAACTTTACTGTTTGATTACATAATAACAGCAATTTCACAAAAAGTAAAGACTTGTGATTAAATATGTAATTACATAGCGGGAAACATCAAAAAGTGTATATTTTAATTTTCTCCTATCATATTGTATTTGCACCGGACGTTATGCTATAATAACCTTAGATAAAAAAACTAACGGAAAGGGCAGAATATGGCTGAACTTAAAGAAAAAATCATCGTGAAACGCGCGGATGAGGCAGAGCTTATCGAAAAAGCGCACCTCGCCGGCGGAAAAATCCGCGACATCATGAAAAACTACTATGAAAAAGGCTATGCTGTTTTCGGCGGGATAGATATTCCCACAGACGGAGTATATGCCGTAAAGCTCGTCCACGCGGATGGAGAAGGCACGTTCATCCTCGACACAGATTGCGGCACGACAAGATACGACAGCGGAGACGAATACAGAAAGGTATTTTTCCGCGCAGGAGAGAACAAAATCCGCATTGGCGCGCTGAGATTTGTGCCGGAGCTTGAGGGAATTGAGATATACTCCTGTGAAGCGGAAAAATCCGCAGATGAAGCAAAAGAAGAAAAGAAAATATCTTACAGCAATACGGAGCTGGCTCTCGACACCGTTCAGGGAACATACTGTATTTCTCTCGGCGGCAAAAGAATAGTAAAATGTGCTTACTGCTCTGTTGTGATTAACGGTAAAGAGATAAAATCCACCGACTGCAATACTCATGAGGCAGCAGCAGACAGCGGACACATAACCTTCATCCACACGGGAGAGGTAACACTAAAGCAGGATTTCTATCTTTCCGAAGGTGCGGTCAGAACAAGGCTCACCGTCATTGGAGAGGGCGTTAAAACAAACAGGATAACACCACTGCGAACCGAAGCAGAGAACGGCGTTTTCAATACGGGTAGTGAGAGCGACGCTTTTCTCATGATGCCGTTTGACAATGACGGATGGGTTGAACCGAAGCTGTGTACACTGAACAGTTCTATGACAAGCTACGAATGCGCGGCTCTTCTTGATACCGAAACGGAAGAAGGCATTGTCATAGGCTCGCTGGAGCACGACAGATGGAAAACAGGAATATTCTTCCGAGGAGCTGACAATTCCGTGTGTGAGTTTGAGGTGTACGGCGGTATTGCGGACATAATGACGCGCGACAATTCCCCTCACGGATTCACCAGCGGAAATGAAGTTTCGTCTCCGCTCATCTACATAGGAGAGGGCAAGAACTGGCGTGACGAGCTTGTGTCGTTCGGTAAGGCTAACACGGAGATTGTTCCGAAGAAGAAGTGCTTTGACGACCACGTTCCGTTTGGATTTAACTCGTGGGCAGTCATGGATACTTCGGTTAGCTATTCCAAAATGATAGGCGTTTCCGACTACATAAAGAACAATTTGCAGAACATATGGACAAAGGACGGCGGAAACGTGTATGTAAACATGGACTCATTCTGGGACGCGATTGTTATGAACGACCCCACTATGAAAGGAACGGACCTGCACGTCGCGCTTGTCTCATTTGTAGAGCACTGCCACAAGAACGGACAGAGAGCGGGAATTTACTACACTCCTTTCGCGTGCTGGCACAATACGGAAGAGGACATGAAGCGCAGTAAGATATACGACACAGGCTATACCTACTATGACGCCGCACTCCGCTCTACCGACGGCACAAGACTGTACGGAAAGCTCGACGGAGGAACACCGCTTGACCCCACTCACCCCGCGACGAGATACATAATCAAGAAAATGTTCACCGATTTTGTCGACATGGGCTTTGAATATGTAAAGCTCGACTTCATGGGACACGGCGCGCTCGAGGGAAAGTTCTACGACAAGAGCATATCTACAGGTCTGGAAGCGTACAACTCCGGCATGAAGTATATTCTTGACGTTATCGGAGACAGGATGTTCATAAATCTCTCGATAGCTCCCCTGTTCCCGTATCAGTATTCGGACGGCAGAAGAATCAGCTGCGACGCGTGGGCTAACATATGGGATATCGAGCACGTTCTGTCATACGCAACCTTCGGCTTCTTTGAAAAGGAGATTTACAATTATCCCGACCCCGATCATCTTGTTGTATGGGGCAAGGAGGGAAAAGTACCTCTCGCGGAAGCAAGAAGCCGTGTCACAACGGGAATTATGATGGGAACGAGCTTTCTCACGGGAGACGACCCCTCGAGTCCCGCGGGAAATTACGATGAGGCAAGAGAGAGAATCAACACACTGCTCGGCAATCCTGACATTGTGGCAGTCGCAAAGCTCGGCAATCCTTTCAGACCGATTGAAGTAAAGCCCGGCAGAGTATGCTCGGATAAGTATGTGCTCGAGAGCGGTAACGAGGTTTACGTTGCGCTGTTCAACCTGAGCGGGGAGAAGAAAACGGTATCGGCTGATGTGTCCCGCTATGATATAAAAGACTGCATCGGACGTGAGCTGTGGAGAAATGCCACGGTGCAGGCTGAGGGCGGCAAAGTATCGTTTGAGCTTGACCCACACGACAGTGCGGTAATTATGCTTGGCAGATAAAATGAATAAGAAGAAAACGGCACGGCCTCGGCTATGCTGTTTTTTTTTGCATATTTCCCCTGAGGTGTATATTATTGGCACAGCATGACATCATTCCGTTTCCATGAAAAAAATAATAAATCATGACCCGTATAGATAAAGTCGTGATTTAAGAAAGATGCACAAAAGATATGAGCTAAACTTGTAATAAGTGACGGAAGCTACAATCTTGCTGTGATATAAAAATGCCGCCGATATGCGTGGATTAACAGAAATTGGAAAAAACGGTCGAAAAAATAGAAAAGATTTCCAGAAAAGTTTTAATTTACCTGTTAAAATCAGGATGAATTTGTGTTATAATGGATGCATAGCCCCAAGACAACAATTTCCACGCAAAGTGAGGTAAATAACTGAAAGGGATGACAAGAAAAATGAAGAAGAAACTGATATGCGCTGTTTTGTCCGCACTGATATCTGCGTCAGCCGCGGGAAACGTATCGGCACAGCAAAAATTTCTGACGGAGAACTATTCGGGAGAGAAGGAATACCGCCTGCTCATTGACGGGTACGACTACGACGGCGAGGTGATATTCGTCTCAGACACTACTTATGTTGCTCTGCGTGAGTTTTCCTGCATGGCTGACAACGCGATAATCACGTGGGACGACGAGGACGAATGCGCCTATGTAAAGACCGATTCTCTTGAGCTGAGTGCCGAGGACGGTGGGGAGTACATTGACGCGAACGGCAGACTCCTGTGGTGCGAGGACGGAATTTTTACTTACGACGACAAAATGTATGTGCCGCTCAGACAGATATCCGCCGCCTTCGGATTTGACGTCTACTACGATGCGGAAAAGCACACGACATATCTCACGCGTCTCTCGTCCGCAATAGTGCCGGAGGAAGAGTTCTACGACCACGATGAGCTGTACTGGCTGTCGAAGCTGATATACGCGGAGTCGGGAGCAGAGCCTTTCCTCGGTAAGCTGGCTGTCGGAACGGTTGTCATGAACCGCGTTGACTCGGATGAGTTCCCGTCGAACATAGTGGACGTTATATTTGACAAAGAAAACGGAGTCCAGTTCACACCCACCGCTAACGGTGCGATAGAAAAGGACCCCGATGAAGACTCTGTTGCCGCGGCTAAAATCTGCCTTGAGGACGTAAGACTGTCGGACGATATCCTGTACTTCCTGAACGAAAAGCTTTCATCAAGCCTGTGGATAGTCGAAAACTGCACATACGTCATGACGATAGGCAGTCATGATTTCTACGCGGATTAAATTACATTGCGTCTACGCGCTTCTTTATCTCTTTTACGTCGCGTATCATTTTGAAGGTGTCGCGCATGAGATTTATCTTTGATTCACGGTGGTTTATAACCTTGACCGGGTACTCGCGGATGGTGTAACCGAGCTTTTCGGCTATCATGAGCGCTTCAAAGTCGAACGCCCATCCGTTAACTGTACACAGCGGGAATATTGCCTTCGCCGCGTCGTGCCTGAATATTTTGATTCCGCTTTGTGAATCGCTGTGACGGAATCCCGCGGCTGTGCATAGCAGTTTTTTGAATACCTTTGACGCGAGCTTTCGGATGAAGGTGTAGCCTGCGTAGCCGTCCTTGTGTATCGCACGGGATCCTATCATGACCGCGCATTTGTCGTCCTTCTCCGATACTTCAACGGCGGCGCGGAACATCTGCGGTATTATCTCCGTTCCGTAGGCAAGGTCGCAGTCGGTGAACATAATGTAGTCTCCCTCGGCGGAGAGCATACCGCGTCTGACAGCACCGCCCTTGCCTTCGTTTTCGGGAGAGGTTATCACTCTGACAACGCCGTTCATCGGGGGATTTGCGCGTACATATTCGCGAACGCAGTCTCCGCATCCGTCAGTAGAACCGTCGTCGGAAAAAACAATTTCATATTCATAAGAATTAGCCAGAGAGTCGGCTTCAAGCTCCTTCACAAGGGAGGCTGCGCAGTCGGCTGCTATGGCTTTTTCGTTGTACATCGGTATAATTACAGAAAGTTTCATTTCAGTTTAAAAATCGTATAATTCACGTCAACGGTAACGTCAAGCTCGTTTTGTGAATACAGGCGTTTTTTGCCCTCCTCGGTAGTTTTGTAGTAGAACGGAGTCATTGTAAATAGATTTTTTATGTCCTCTCCGTTTTCAAGGTGCGTAGTATAGCACAGCTCGGTTGTTCCCGCGGAGACAAAGCTGTCGTTTCCCTCGGGGACCTCAGGCAGAGAATCCGATATGTTTACGCTGTCGTAGATAAGGCTTCGCAGCTCGATGAGGTGGTTTTTGCCGGAAGAGAGCACGAGGAGCATACTGTCGGGGGATTTTTTCAGCACTCTGTAAGCCTCGTCCCACGGTATCGGCGCGAACATACTAAGGCAAACATCGGCGCAGTCGTTCACTATCGGCAGTGAGAAGATATTCGCCGGAATGAACACAAGAGACGCGCGCGAGGTCATGTCATACGGATTTTTCTCAGCCAGCCCTGCAACACGGGATTTTTTCATTCCGCATTCGGAGGCGTATTTTGATGCGTCAAAACCGACGGACAGCATTTTCTTGCCACGGCTTATAAGCTCGCTTGTTGTTTTCAGTGTGTGCCAGCCTTCTCCCGCGCCCATGTCGACAAGCGTCACTTCATCCTGCGTTGAGGTGCAGATTATCTCAGCTGTGCGCGTGTCGAGCCTGTCGTAATATCCGCGTGAGAGGAAGTCCGCCCTTGCCTTTACCATGTCGCGCTCGTCTCCGGTGTGGGAGTTTTTTCCTTTTCCCGGCGGCAGGAGATTCACATACCCGCTTTTTGAGATGTCAAAGGTATGTCCGAGAGCGCATTTCAGCGAGCCGCCGTCACAGGACAGTTTTCCGGAACACAGCGGGCAGGCGAGAATATCGAGAATATTTGTCATTATGCTTCCTAAAAATCAATCTACTATTGTTTTCACAAGGCGTGCGTGGAGAGCGTATCTTTCGGAATTTATGATGTTCGTGCAGGTGGAGAGGGTCAGGATTCTGTCGTTTTTCGTGAACTCGACCTCTTTTTCCTTCTGCGAATTATCGCGCATTTCATCGGCAAACGAGATAAAATCATCGGAGGAGGTGAAACCCGTACGGAAATACTGGTAGTCGTACTTAGCCTTATAAATGGAGAACGGCTCGTAGTAGTAAATTCCGTCCATTGTGTAGACTACGATGTATGTGTCGTTGAAATAATCGTCCTGAAAGAACTTTTCCACGTCATGGAACATTGTGCCGCTTGTGATATTATGTCCGTAGATTACGGTGTTATAGTTTTTTGTGATGCTGCGGTTATTGCGGTAGTCTACAAAGATAGAGCCGATGGGGAGGTAGTCGCCGGTGTATGCGTGGTTGAGGTAGTATGAGTTGTCCTCGCCCTGCACGAGAGGGTAGTTTATGTTTGTGCCCTCGACTGTTATCCATCCGTATAGGTCGGGATTTTTCTGCGAGAGGGAAGAGAGCTTCGCACGCACCATTTCAAGCTCTTCGTTATACTGCTTTTGCTCGGCTTCACCAATGTCGGCGGAGTCGGCGAGGTTTGCTATGGTGTCGCTCATGCTTGTCATGGATGAGTTTTCGGTGTCCTCGGCGAGGTATGAGACTTCACCGTCCTCGGGTCTGAAGGCGTCGGCTGAGTTGACTGTGAATCCGCCGGAGAAGAATTCCGCCTCGAGCTGCTTATAGATTTCCTCGCCCTTCTGCTTATCTATGAGGTTCTGCACGAGCATGAAGCAGCTGACGAGGAACACGACGGAGAAGAACGCGAACATACCCTTGCGAATCCACTCAAGTACGGAGCTGCTTTTTTTCGGCGGAGCTTTTGTCGGGGTGATGTCGTCCTCGGTGAGGTCGTTCAGTGAATTTATGAACTCTCCCGAGCGGAAGTCGTCGTCGGATTCGGAGTTATCGAGCGAAAACTCGTCATGCACGTCGTCCGCATTGGGAGATTTATGTTTAAAGAGATTCAGTTTGCTCATTATTTTACCGGAATAAATATAACATTTCAATAAAACATTATAACTCAAAATTCGCAGTATTCAATAGGAAACGGCAATAATTCTCCGAATATTAACTGAGTTTTTACAATTGAAACGGAAAAAATCTCCGTCGGTGAGAAAAATATTCCGCGAAAACTATAGACAAGCGCGGGTGTTAGTGATATAATTAAGAAGTAAAGCGTCGATTGTAATACGGAAGCATAGCTCAGCTGGTCAGAGCGTTCGGTTCACATCCGAGAGGTCTTGGGTTCGAGCCCCAATGTTTCCAGTGGAGAAGCCTCCACGGGCTATATCGGCGCTTGTTTTGTTGTAGGGGAGAGCGATCCCACGATGGGGGAGTTTTCCTGATTCAGCACCAACATAGGAGAAGCCTCCGCGGGCAATATCGGCGCTTTTTCAGTTTTATGGTGACGATATCCCACGATGGTTGAGTTTTCCTGACTTACACGCGACAAAGTAAACTGAATTCCACACAAAAATTTCCTGCAAAATTCCCACAGAAAGGAGCAGCAATGGACATACGCACTGCCATATGCGACGACGAGCTTACCGACCGTGAAGTTGTTTCGCAGTATCTCACAAGATGGGCGAAGGAGCACGGGCACACTATTACGCTCAGTATGTTTTCGTCCGCAGAGAGCTTTCTTTTTAATTTTGAGGACAACAAAGCCTACGACCTTCTTCTGCTTGACGTGGAAATGAGCGAGATAAACGGGGTGGAGCTTGCGGGAAGGATACGCCGTGTCAACCGTGAGGTGCAGATAATATTCATCTCCGGCTACAGTGACTACATTTCCGAGGGCTACGACGTCGACGCGCTGAACTACATTCTGAAGCCAGTGGACTACGAGAAGCTGGCGAAGGTGCTTGACAAGGCTGCGGAGAGGATAAAGACCGTCGAGCGCGCGCTTTTCCTTGAGACTGCGGACGGAATGGCTCGCGTACCTCTTTACGACATCGTATACATAGAAGTGCGCGGGAACTACATCACTCTCCACACAACCGAAGGCGAGAGCACGGTAAAGGAAACTCTCTCGAAGATAGAAGCGGAGCTTGACGACAGATTTTTCCGCACGAGCCGCTCGTATCTGGTGAATCTGAAATACATAAGCAGGACCTCGAAAACGGACGTTACTCTGACTACCGGAGAGACGATACCGCTGTCCCGAGGGCTTTACGATAAACTGAACCGGGCGTTCATCAAGCATTTTTGATAAAATAGAGGTAACAATGATACCGTTCCTTTCGAAATATGTTGACAAAAAGCTTTCGGCATATCAGCATGACCTTATCGAGACGCACTACTCCGAGGTCGACAATATGTACCGCAAAATGCGCGGATGGAGACACGACTACCGCAACCACATACAGACGATGAAGGTTCTTGCCGCCGAGGGAGACCTTGACGCGCTGAAAAAATACCTTGACAAGCTTGACGAGGATTTGAACACTGTAGACGTTGTTGTGAAAACCGGCAACAAAATGACCGACGCCATACTGAACAGCAAGATATCTCTGGCAAAATCGAAGGGGATTAACGTCATCGCCGACGCAAAGGTTCCCGTGGAGCTGAAAATGTCGGACATTGACCTCTGCATTGTTATAGGAAACCTCTTTGACAACGCCATCGAAGCGTCCCTTGCACTGCCGGAGCAGGAGAGACTGATTCGTCTTTACATGGACATAAAAAACACGCAGCTTTATATGTGCCTGACGAACTTCACGTCTGTAAAGAAGCTGAAAAAGCAGGGCGGAAGATACGTCACCACAAAGGGAGAGGGACACGGCTTCGGTCTTGTCCGCGTTGACGATATTATAGAACGCTACGGCGGCTACATCTCCCGAAACAGCGAGGATGGGGCGTTTACTACGGAAATCATGTTACCTGTAGCAAGATAACGTTTTGTCCGCGCTTTCCGTCTGGAGATAATGCTTCCCGTAGCACAGTGAAAGTTCACAGTAAAAAATTACAATTCATCCCCCAAATAATACAATTCGTCCCCGAAATTACACGCCGGGGATTTTTTGTGTTATAATGCAGTCGTACAGATAGAAAGGAAGGCGATAGAATTGACAGCAGAGAAAAAGAAGAAAGAGAAAGCTCCGAAGCCGAAATACAATATGTGGCAGAACGTCGGGTTTATGGTAAAGACCGCGTGGGTCGAGAAAGAGAAGAAGGTGCTTGTCACGACGCTGTTTCTTGCGGTGCTTTCGGTGATAAACAGCCTCATCGGACTTTACGTTACTCCCGTGCTTCTCGGACAGGTGGAGAGCGGAGTTCCGCCTATGCAGCTTGTCTTGACTGCGGTTTCGTTCACCCTCGCGCTTATGCTGTGCGGAGCGGTTACGGCATACATTAACGAGTTCGAGCTGTACGGTAAGGTAACGACGCGTCTGGCTCTCATCAGTGCAATGAACGAAAAAGGATGCCGCACATCATTCCCAAACCGTGAGGATGACAAGTTTATAAAGCTCAGTTCAAGAGCATCACAAGCCGTGTCCAGCAACTCACAGGCAACCGAAGCGATATGGGGAACACTTCAGTCGCTCATCACGAACATTGCGGGATTTGTCATCTACCTCGTAATGCTGACAAACGTAGATCCCGTTCTTATAGCGGTTATCCTTGCGACAACACTTGTGGGATACTTCATAAACAAGTATCTGAGCGGATACAGCTATCGACACCGTGATGAGGAAAGCGAGATTTCCAACAAGCTCAGTTACAGTTCTAAACTTACTCAGGAAAAGGGAATTTCAAAGGACATACGAATATTCAATATGCGTCCGTGGCTTGAGGAACTGTACACAAAAGCACTTGACGCTTACGACGCGTACAGAAAAAGAGAGTCAAACGTCGTAATCTGGGGAAGCATAACAGATCTCGTGCTGACATTCCTGCGTAACGGCGTGGCTTATTTCTACCTTATAAACATGGTAATAGGCGGAGGGCTCAGCGTATCACAGTTCCTTCTGTATTTCTCCACAGTAGGCGGATTCACAGGATGGGTCGGCGGCATTCTCGGCGGATTTACAACGCTTCACAGACAGTCGCTCGATATCTGTACCGTGCGCGAGTTTCTCGAATATCCGGAGGTGTTCAAGTTCGCTGACGGAAAGCCGCTTGACGTGGACAAGAGCAAGCAGTACGTAATAAAGCTCGACGACGTGTCGTTCAAATACCCCGCGGCTGAGAAATACACGCTTGAACACATCAACCTCACCATTCATCCCGGTGAGAAAATCGCGGTTGTCGGACTGAACGGCGCAGGCAAAACCACACTTGTAAAGCTAATCTGCGGCTTCTACGACCCTACCGAGGGAAGAGTGCTGCTCAACGGCACAGACGTTCGCGAATACAACAGAGAAGACTACTATAAACTCTTTACCGCCGTGTTCCAGCAGTTTGTGGTTCTCCCCGGAAGCGTTGCACTGAACGTATCTCAGAGCATAGACGGAGGAGACAGGGACAAAGTTAAGGAATGCATAAGAAAGGCAGGACTTACGAAGAAGATAGAGTCCCTTCCGAACGGCTACGACACAATGCTTAACAGACATATAATGGAAGAAGACGCAACGGAGCTCTCGGGCGGCGAAACACAGCGTCTTATGCTTGCGAGAGCACTCTATAAGGACGCGCCGGTAGTGATTCTTGACGAGCCTACAGCAGCTCTTGACCCGATAGCCGAGGCTGACCTTTACGGAAAATACAACGAAATGACCGAGGGATGCTCTTCACTGTACATATCCCACCGTCTCGCCTCGACAAGATTCTGCGACAGAATTATCTTAATCGGCGAGCACAAGATACTTGAAGAAGGAACGCACGCTTCTCTCATGAAACTCGGCGGACACTACGCGGAGCTGTTTGAGATACAGAGCAAATACTACAGAGAAGGGGAGGACTTCAAAAATGAGTAAGAAGAAAGACAAAAAAATGACGTTCGGTGAGGCTATTAAGATAAATCTGCGCTCGTTCAAGCTGCTCTATGATAAGATGCCGAGTATGTATATCGCAAAGATAATCGGTATTGTCTGGAGCGCACTGACCCCGTATGTCGGAATATACCTCTCGGCTCTCCTCATAAACGAGCTGTCAGGTGCGAGAGACCCGAAGAGACTGACCACGCTTGTTGTGCTGACCTTGACTTCCGCCGCGCTCATCACCCTTGTGTCTATACTGTTCAATAAGTGGAAAGACCTCAAAGAGTCGGCGTTTTGGTATAAGATTTACAAGATGTTTTCGGACAAAATGCTTGATATGGACTTTGTTGACGAAGACGACCCGAAAACCCACCAGCTTCTCAGCACCATATATCAGAACATCAACGGAAGCGGATGGGGATTGTACAGACTTTATCGCGGATTTGATTCACTTCTCAGCTCAATTCTCTCTCTCTTCGGCGGTATTGCAATGACCGTCACCCTTTTCACAAGACGCGTACCCGACTCAGCCGGAGCATATACCGCCCTAAACAATCCCCTGTTCATTGTGGCGATAATCGCGCTAATGCTTGCCGTCACGTTCATCTCCCCCATGCTCGGAAGCAAAGGAGAGAGCTACTACGCACAGAACGCGGACACACACAACCTTGCAAACCGTCTTTTCGGCTTCTACGGCTTCCTCGGCACGTACAATATCGAGGCTTCGACCGACGCGAGAATGTATCGCATGGATAAGATCTGCGAGGTATATAACAAGGATAAAACCGGTACATTCGGCTCGGCGGGACCTTTCGCAAGGATATCGAAAAAAATAACGGGCTTTTATTCGGCAGGCTCGGCGGCGGTATCGGTCATCTTCACGGGATGCGCGTATGTGTTCGTCTGCATGAAGGCTCTTGCGGGCGCGTTCGGAATAGGCGAGGTCACACAGTACGTCTCATCCATCACAAGAGTATCGGGCAACGTCTCGTCCATAGTGTCATGCATAGGAGAGATGAAGAACAACGCGGAGTTTTTGAAGATCACGCTCGAATACTTTGACATACCGAACAATATGTACGAGGGAAGCCTTTCCGTTGAAAAACGCAGCGACCGCAACTACGAGATAGAGTTCCGCGATGTATCGTTCAAGTACCCCGGAAGCGAAACATATTCCCTCCGCCACGTCAACCTGAAATTTAAAATAGGTGAAAAGCTTGCGGTCGTAGGTCAGAACGGAAGCGGCAAGACTACATTTATAAAGCTGCTCTGCCGCCTATACGACCCCACCGAGGGAGAAATACTTCTAAACGGCATAAACATCAGAAAATACAACTACAACGAATACATGAATGTGTTCTCCGTAGTGTTCCAAGACTTCAAGCTGCTTTCATACACCCTCGGAGCGAATGTTGCGGTAAGCGAAAAATACGACGGTGCAAGAGTAAAGAAATGCCTTGTTGAAGCCGGCTTCGGAGACAGACTTGAAACGCTTGACGACGGACTTAACACATACCTCTACAAGGATTTCACGAAGAATGGCGTGACAGTATCGGGCGGCGAGGCGCAGAAGATAGCTCTTGCGAGAACGCTTTATAAGGATTCGCCGTTCATCATCCTCGACGAGCCGACAGCTGCCCTTGACCCAGTTGCGGAAGCCGAGATATACACAAAGTTCAGCGAAATAGTAGGAGACAAGACCGCAGTGTACATCTCCCACCGCCTGTCCTCCTGCCGATTCTGCGACGAGATACTTGTGTTCTCCGAGGGCAGCGTAGTCGAGCAGGGAACACACGAAGATCTTCTCTCAAACGAAAGCGGCAAATATCACGAGCTGTGGTTCGCTCAGGCACAGTATTACGCAAACGACGAGGCGGTATCGAAATTATTCGCGTAAGCTATTGAAATATCGGCGAAAAAATGTTATAATCGTTGCGTAGACAACATACATTTCCGCCCCTATGTGGTAAAATCATAACAGAGGAATAAAAAATGGAAACAAGAGTTGCTGTTATCAGTATAATCGTGGAAAACGCGGAGAGTGTCGCAAGACTGAACGAGCTTCTCCACGAATACGGCGAATATATCATCGGCAGGATGGGCATACCGTACCGTGCCAAGGGTATAAACATAATCAGCGTAGCGATAGACGCGCCTCAGGACAAGATAAACTCGCTTACCGGACTTATAGGAAAGCTCGACGGTGTCTCAGCCAAAGCCGCGTACTCCAAGCTGAACTAACAAAATAAAAAAGTCCCGCCTGACGCCAAAATTTGAGGTTGAACCCGAATTAAGGCGAAAGTCAAGGATTCACAGTGAGATAAGCGAGATAGTTTTGTGCGTCTTTCTGTTTTCCGATTATCAGGTCGGGGCAGAAGGACGCTTTTTTATGCCAAAAGACATAATGAAACTGCTCTCACTCACAGATAAGCTCGATGACGGAGAAAAGCTCACACATGACGAGTGGAAGACACTTCTCGATGGGAGGTGCAGTGAGAGCGCAGAATACGCCGCCAAGCTCGCTGTTGACAAACGTAGAAGAGTCTACGGCTGTGACGTGTATGTACGCGGACTTATCGAGATTAGCAACATATGCAAAAACGACTGCCTGTACTGCGGGATAAGACGGAGCAACAAGACCTGTGAGCGGTACAGACTCAGCGAGGACGATATTCTCTCCTGCTGTGACGACGGATATTCACTCGGCTTCCGCACATTCGTCTTGCAGGGCGGCGAGGACATGTACTATACCGATGAGGTCGTGTGCGGTATTGTCAGCCGGATTAAGGAAAAATATCCCGACTGCGCCGTCACACTCTCCCTCGGTGAAAGAAGCCGCGAGAGTTACCGTGCAATGTATGACGCAGGGGCTGACAGATACCTGCTACGACACGAAACGGCAAGCGAAGAGCACTACAAAAAGCTGCACCCCGCGGAAATGAGCTTCAAAAACCGTATGCAGTGCCTATGTAATCTGCGCGACATCGGATATCAGGTGGGATGCGGATTTATGGTAGGCTCTCCCTATCAGACAAACGACGACCTTGCCCGCGACATGGAGTTTATCTCGGAGTTTCAGCCGGATATGTGCGGTATAGGACCGTTCGTGCCTCATCACGCCACCCCGTTCGCTTCATTCCCCGGAGGTACGGTCGAGCTGACAACATATCTGCTCTCGCTTATCAGACTGCTCAAACCGAACATACTGCTCCCATCCACCACCGCTCTCGGCACAATCCACCCGAAGGGAAGAGAAATGGGAATCCTCGCCGGAGCAAATGTGGTTATGCCGAACCTCTCCCCCACATCTGAGAGGAAGAAATACGAGCTGTACGACAACAAAATCTGCACCGGAGACGAATCCGCACAGTGCAAGAGCTGTCTCTCACGCCGCATGGAGTCGATAGGCTACCGCATCGTCACGTCAAGAGGAGACATAATAAAGTAAATTAATCTGAGGGGTAAGACATAATTCTCTCTGCCCCCGAAGAAAGGATAAAACAATGGCAATATTTGACCCGAAATCCCTCAAAGCCGAGGAATTCATCAATCACGAGGAGATTCTCGAAACGCTGAAATACGCGGAGGAAAACAAGAACAACGCTGAGCTCATCGACAGTCTGCTTGAGAAGGCAAAGCCGAAGAAAACCGAAAAGGGAGTACACTGCGAGGGACTGACCCACCGAGAGGCGTCCGTGCTTCTGGCATGCGAGCTTCCCGACAAGATTAAGAAGATGTACGAGCTGGCGGAGGAGATAAAGCTGGCGTTCTACGGAAACAGAATCGTAATGTTCGCGCCCCTCTATCTTTCAAACTACTGTGTCAACGGATGCGTCTACTGCCCGTACCACATGAAGAACAAGCACATCGCAAGAAAAAAGCTCACGCAGGAGGAAGTACGCAACGAAGTCATAGCTCTGCAGGACATGGGACACAAGCGTCTCGCGATAGAAGCCGGTGAAGACCCGAAAATGAACCCGATAGAGTACATACTCGACTGCATCAACACGATATACTCCATCCATCACAAGAACGGCGACATCCGCAGAGTTAACGTGAATATCGCCGCGACAACCGTAGAAAACTACCGCAGGCTCAAGGAAGCGGGAATCGGCACGTACATCCTTTTCCAGGAGACATACCACAAGGAAAGCTATCTTAAACTTCATCCGACGGGACCGAAGCACGACTACGACTACCACACCGAAGCTATGGACAGAGCAATGGAGGGCGGTATTGACGACGTAGGTCTCGGAGTTCTGTTCGGACTGGAGATGTACAAATACGAGTTCGCCGGACTTCTCATGCACGCGGAGCACCTTGAAGCCGTACACGGAGTAGGACCTCACACGATAAGCGTTCCGAGAATTAAGAGAGCCGACGACATTGACCCGAACGTGTTCGACAACGGCATATCGGACGAAATGTTCTTAAAAATCATCGCCTGCATAAGAATCGCCGTTCCGTACACCGGTATGATTATCTCCACCAGAGAGAGCCAGAGCGTCCGTGAAAAGGCATTGCAGGTCGGTATTTCTCAGATAAGCGGCGCGTCCCGTACCTCTGTCGGCGGATATACCGAGGATGAACGTCCGCATGACTCCGAGCAGTTTGACGTGTCCGATCAGCGCTCCCTTGACGAGGTAGTAGAGTGGCTTATGGAGATGGGATTCATTCCGTCGTTCTGTACAGCCTGCTACAGAGAGGGAAGAACGGGCGATCGCTTCATGAGCCTATGTAAGACTGGACAGATTCAAAACTGCTGCCACCCGAACGCGCTGATGACGCTTACCGAATACCTTGTGGACTACGCCTCCGACTCAACGAGGGAGACAGGCTACAAGCTTATCGAGAGGGAGCTTGACAAAATACCCGGTGAAAAGGTCAAGAGAATCGCCGCAGAGCATATCGAGGATATAAAGAATTCCGGCAAGAGAGATTTCAGATTCTGATAAAAGGAGAGAGAGCATGAGTTTAAACAGCACCCCTTCCGCAAACCGCGTACATATCGGATTTTTCGGATGCAGAAACGCCGGCAAGTCAAGTCTCGTCAACGCCGTCACAGGGCAGGAGCTTGCGGTAGTCTCCGACGTCAAGGGAACTACAACCGACCCTGTATCGAAAGCAATGGAGCTGCTCCCCCTCGGTCCCGTTGTGATAATCGACACTCCCGGATATGATGATGAAGGCGCGCTCGGCGAAAAAAGAGTGAGAAAAACAAAGCAGACGCTGAACAAAACCGACATTGCCGTACTCGTAGTAGACGGGACACGCGGCATGAACAAATACGACTTCGAGCTGCTTTCCATAATAAAAGAAAAAAACATCCCCTACATCATAGTCTACAACAAGTCCGACGCGGGAGAAGCCGTATCGGTGATAGACGGGGAAAACTGCATTGCGGTAAGCGCGGAGAAAAACGAAAATATATACGAACTCAAGGAAAGAATCGGCAAGCTGATGCCCTCGGACGACGGAAAGACGCTTGTCGACGGTATAATGAGCGCGGGAGACACTGCGGTTCTTGTGATTCCGATAGACGAAGCCGCTCCGAAAGGCAGACTTATCCTCCCACAGCAGCAGGTGATACGCGATATCCTCGACATTGGCGGATGCGCGGTTGTGACAAAGGAGACCGAGCTTGCAGAGACACTTGACAGACTGAAAGACAAGCCGAAGGTAGTGATAACCGACAGTCAGGCGTTTGCTATGGTGTCGAAAATCGTGCCGGAAGATGTGCCGCTCACCTCGTTTTCCATCCTCATGGCGAGATACAAGGGCTTTCTCGAAACTGCATACCGCGGAGTTCACGCTATAGATGAGCTTAGCGACGGCGACACTGTCCTCATAGCCGAGGGATGCACCCACCACAGACAGTGCGGAGACATAGGCACGGTGAAAATACCACGCTGGCTTGCGGCTCACACCGGAAAGAACATTGAGATAAAGACCTGCTCCGGCTCGGAATTCCCCGAGGATCTCACTCCGTATGCTGCCGTGATACACTGCGGAGGATGTATGCTCAGCGAGAGGGAAGTGCAGTACAGGATGAAATGCGCCATTGACTTTGGAGTACCGTTCACAAACTACGGCATATTCATCGCCTACGTGACGGGAATACTCGAGCGCAGCGTGAAGATGATACCCGAGATAAAATAAAAAATATCCGTATGTGCTGCGGCATTTGCCTTAAACAGTGCATACGGATTTTGTTTTTTAGCTTACTTCCTGTGCATATGCATTTTTATCGCGTTGAACGTCTCGTCGCTTATGATGTGCTCTATCTTGCAGGCGTCGTGTGCGGCAATGTCAGGCTCAACACCGAGCTTTGTCAGGCATTCAGTCAGAACCTTGTGACGCTCGTATATCTTCGACGAAATGTCAAGTCCCGCGTCGGTCAGCGTGATGAATCCGTCCTTGTCAACAGTGATGTATCCGCCTTCCTTCAAAAGACCTATAGCGCGGCTTACACTTGGCTTTGAGAAGTTCATGTACTCGCTTACGTCAATTGAGCGCACGCCGGAGCTTTGTTTGCTGAGAATATATATCGTTTCGAGGTACATTTCACCCGATTCCTGTAATGCCATAATAACACCTCACTGTTAAAAACTACTATTTTTAATATTTTAACATAAAACTTTAGAAAAATCAAGAGCTAATTATGTCGTAATTAAATGTAATGAAACAAATTTTCGCGCCATGGCGGAACTTCTATTTACAAAAGAAGAAATACATGATATAATATACTCAGCTAATTAATAACCTTATCGGAGAACGAG
>Ga0129314_1000526_pt1 | contig 39523 bp, 40 predicted proteins | sample O1111metagenome_FD_94431 | JGI IMG/M metagenome (GOLD analysis project Ga0129314, IMG submission 94431) | Orangutan individual fecal microbial communities from fecal samples from Wisconsin, USA - O1111 metagenome | ecosystem: Host-associated > Mammals > Digestive system > Large intestine > Fecal... | reverse complement strand
ACCGGCCAAGTCATGGGGAGACCTCCGAATGCAGTGGTAATTTTCTTCATTGCTTATCCTCCGACGGTAGAAATACTTCCATCGTCCTTAAAGCTGACGGATACCGAATAGTTTTTGATAGAGTTGGACATATCACCGAACCTCAACCCGAAGGTAATCTTGACCTTTTCCGTGCTGGCACCATTATGGTCGAATACAAAAAGATATGTATCTCCGTTTTCCCTGCTCTCTTGCAAAACAAATGCTTCAGGATCGGAACTTTTCACATCGTACCTTCCTCCCACAGTATGTGGGAGCGAAATGGTCAATTCTTTTCCGTTTTTACTAATTTGATACTGAATATCGGAATCCAGCTTTTTCTCAAACGCGGAGAAAATCGGCACATCATATCCCATTTTTGCCCGATAGACGGAAACGCCGAGCGATGCGGCAAAGGTCAAGGTCAAAACAGCAGACAAGATGGCAGTCACCTTTGCACCGACACGCCCCTTTCCGTTTTCCTCACCGAAGGACCAGCTGTCCGCCCACAGCTCGTCGATCTCCGCGCGCTTGGCGGGACGGATCAAATACAGAGCCAACGCGATAAACAGCAGTGAGCCGAAGATGCAGAATACAATATCCATGCCGGAGGCGGTGCTGTCAAATACGGCAAGAAAAGCGGAAACATCGGTGAGAGTGTGCATGAGAAGGACACCCCAGATGTTGCGCGAGCGAAGATAGACTGCTCCGTCCAGCATACCGATGGCAGCAGTGTAAATGACCTGAACCAATGCCGCGAAAATATCCCCTGTGGCGATGGCATTGAGCGCATGAAGGAGACCAAACGCGATTCCAGAAGCCAGCATACAGCGTAATATTCGATTGGGTTTATCCTTCCATATCCGCATCAGATTCGATACGGTAAAGCCGCGGCAAAAGACCTCTTCGGACACACCAGGTCCGATTCCGTGTGCAATAGCGGCAGCTACGGCAGCGGTTCCGGTAACAAGAGGGGCATTATAAACCTTGATTTGAAGCAGATTCCACACAGGGACGATCAGCTCCGGCAGAGCCAGTAAGATACCGAGCTTCAGCTTTCCGCCCCTAAAGCCGAAATTGCATTTCCCACGGAAAAAGAGTGGCATAATCAACATTAGAAGCCCGGCAATGATCAACCGCGCAATATCGTCATTGATCTGATACAGAAGCGACTCCTTGCCGCCTATGGATTCAAACATTATTTCGGTCAAAACGGCGATGGTATCACGTACAACAAAAAAAACGAGCGGAACGAACAGCGCTGTGAACACGGCATTGTTTAGTAATCTGTGTTTTACAGTCTTTCCCATCGAAACTACCTCCATTTACATACAACATAAATTTATTAACGATATTCGTTAAATCAATTGTACTTCAGCCGGAAGCTTTTGTCAATACATTTTTCCGAAAACATTTAATCTTTAATTTCGCATATTAAACACTGTTTTGCATTTTCGTATATATTATTCAGCGGGAAAAATGTTGATTCTTTGAAATGACAATAGAAAATCTAAGTTTTACAGCTTGCCATGTTGCACTTTTGTTGCACTTCTCGTTTTATAATCTGTTTTATAATCTTAGTGAAGTCGATAAATAAGCATGGACTTGATTAAGGAATGAAAAAAATCAAAGAACTTGAGGGAAAATCTATGAAGTCAAGACTGATAACAATGATTGCCATACTGCTCACCGTTTGCTTCCTTGCGAGCGGTTGCACAACAAATCCGAAAAGCTCGCAAAATTCATCAACAAACAGTACCAACAAGACTGCAACCGAAGCAACTGAAAGCTCCTCCGAAAAAAACAGCGAAGATAGCGAAAACGTTCCTTCAGAGCCGCTTACGATTGAAACGCCGGCAGGGGTTGTTCTTGTGGGCAAAATAAAGAAAGATGCAAAGGGCTGGTATTTTGAGTCGGAACAGCCGCTCAATGTAAAACTCACCTGCTATACAGACATTACGCCAAGCTATAATAACTTGACTCGAATCGGAATGTTCGACAATTCCGAAGACGGAACAAACAAGGAACTTTACCGTGACGATACCGTGACGGTGGCGGGTATGCTTCAAAACTTCCGTGGCGATATGGAGAGTCTGTATTTTTATCCATGCAAGATCGAACACGGAAAGACAGTCAAAACAGGCTATGCCGTGCCGGAGCTTGATTATCCGTCGGCAGAGCCTGCAGATTATGACCCGACGGCACCGCTGCCGAGCGGAATGCAGCCTGTCGTGAAAAACGGTCACTTTGAGTACAATCCCTATATTCTGACCAAGAACACTTTGGAATACATGGGCAATGATTTTGCTGTTTTCTACAAGGACTTTGTTGACGCTTGGCTGTCATACAAAACGAGCTGTCCCTGTAAGGATAAAAACTATGCGGAAATGTTTTTAAGCGTAATGTATTATGAATTTCCGCTCTTTACCGCAGACGGAGAATATGATTTCCAAAACGGCTACGATGAAGACACCAAAACATTGAGCTGGAGTTACAAAAGCAAAAGTAAAGCCGAGCACGATAAACTGATCTCAGATTTCACAATGGCAGCAAACAGCTTTTTGAAACAAGTTAAGGCTTCCGATTCGGAGCAGCTTCGTGCGCAGGCTGTATATCATGCATTTTGCACCTCCATGACCTATGACTATGAAATTATGACCACGAGAGAACGGATTGACGCTTATTACGCTTATACGCTCCGCCGCGGAATCTGCGTGACGTTTGCTTGCGCAATGGCACAGCTTTTTGCGCAGGTCGGTGTGAATGCGACGGTCGCCTCAGGTGAAACAACAAGCGGCGGCCACGTCTGGAATGTTGTGACAATAGACGGAAACAATTACTTTTGCGACAGCACATTTGAATTGTCATTCAATTCCGGAAAAGGCTTTGTCTATTTCGGCATGACCTTGAAAGACAGACTGAATGACGGAAGCGGCTTCTCCGAGAGCAATATGACGATCGGCTCCATGAACACAAAATCGGTAAGCGAGATGACACTTTCCGAAAAAACTTTGCAAATCAAATAACACCTTTTTGTAGCAACCTTGGAGGATGTAGTATACAAATGAAGATTCTGACAGTGGCAAATCATATAGCAATACTTGAAGAACTTGAAAAAGAACTATCTGCCGTTTCACCAGGCAGTGAAATTATCAGGGAAACCGACGCACTCATGGCGGGGAAATATGCTTTTAACCATGAAGTAGACATCGTATTCGCCGAAGCTGATATGAAACGCATGAACGGGCTTCAGCTGATTCAGTTTGTAAGGCATAAGCATCCGGATGTGAAAAGCTTTCTGATCGGCACGGATGAGGATTTATCGGGGTTTTGGGGGGTCGTTTCGGAAGATGTGACCGGGATTTTGACCTATCCCTTCATGAAGAAAACAATTCAAGATACATTACGGAAAAACGGACTGTGAAAGGACATATTTGCAGCGGCGGTAGTTTTTTCGATAAGCAAGGTCGGAGGTAAGACGATAAAAACATGATGTGGATTTTAATGATAGCAGCACTTGCGGCAATGTTCGCGTTAACCGTTCTGCAGACACCGAGAGAATGGTTCAAAAACAGGTTGACACGCGTTTTGGTGATTGTTTTTCATACGATCGGAATTGTAAGCATCTTACTGATTCTGTTTGCCGTTTACCGCATGAAAGACGGTGCTCTGCGGGAAATCATCATATGGACGGAGACCTTCTATTTTACCGTGTCGGCATTTGCCTTGCTTCTGTCTGTGGTACGGTATTTCGGTTTTGAACTTGCGCGTCATTTTAAACACAGAAAAATACTGAAAATTCTGAGCAGTCAAACCGCATTTTTTCTTGCCGCGATTCTGATTTCCGCTGTATACATGATACCATCTGTGTATAATGCCACAACCTTGAGAACCGTTACATACGATATCCAACTTGAAAAAAGCTGTGCAGATGACAGCCTCTCCATTGCCGTTATTTCGGATTTCCATGTCGGTGCGGGTGCGCGGCACAGCGAAATGGATCAGATGGTGCAATTGGTGCAGGCAGCAAAGCCGGATGTCATTTTAATTGACGGTGATATCTGTGATTCTTCATCCTCCGTATCCGACATGGAGTATATGGAAAAAGCTCTGAAAAAACTGGATTGCCGATACGGTATATTTTATGCAGAAGGAAATCACGAGAAAGAGTGCAGGTTTGATCCGGAGCCGTATTTGCGGCGGGCAGACGTGACGATTCTCAAGGACTGCGGCGTGATGCTTGAAAACGGCGTTAATATCGTCGGGCGCCGCAATGCGCTTAAGGTCGGCGTTAAACAGATTATGAAGGATTGCGGACTTGACACGGAGGCTCCGACGATTGTCCTCCAACATCGTACAAAAGGGCTCAGCCGGCTGGAGGGCGTTGCGGATCTTGCAATATGCGGGCACACTCACGGTTATGCATTTCCTTTTATGGGGCTTTTAATGCCGTATCAGCGGGATATTTCATTCGGACATCGGATGTACGGCGAAACCCACGCGATTGTTTCTGCCGGCGTTGCCGAGTGGGGATACCGTACCAAGTGGCCGTCGCAAAGCGATGTCACCGTGATAAACATAATCTTCCGGGAGGCAGAGCAATGACATTCCGAACTTATACGAAAAAGGGTGTGTTCTTTCATGCCGTCTATATTGCCATTCTGACGGTCTCCGGCATTCTGGCGGTATACAGTGCGGTGTTTGGCGCATTGCATATCAGCTGTAAAGAAGATAAGATTGCACTCGGCTTTACCGTTTTCTTTGCTTTGCTGATCATTTCCGTTGACTTCTTTGAATGCAGAGCAATGGGTGCAAGGATATATACAAATGCTGAAGGAATCGGCGTCAGACGATTCGGAAAAACAAAGGTTTTTATAAAATGGAGCGAAATCAAGGAAGTCGGCACAGGAAACATTCCTACGCCGTTTGGAAGCAAGCAACGGATCTATTTTTGCGACAGAGTACTTGATGAGAAAGAAAAATCCGATTTGATCATATTAAAATATCATACGGTTCATTTTTCTTATATTCCGAAAGAGTGTTGCGAAAAAATAAGTGAGCTGCTGCCCGTTCCGATGACAGAGGAGATGAAAGAAAAGTATGTCAGATAAAGTGAGGAAGGAAAAGATCAGCGACGCACGGATTTTCTACATTGGGTTGATTGCCGCGGTAGCGGTGGTGCAGATCGTTTTGAAGGTGTTCACAACGCTCGTGCCGGATGTGCAAAGCCAGGTCTTATCTCGCATTACAGAGGGAATCATGCTGATTTTTGCAGTGATGTTTGCTCTGCGAACAACCTTTGTTCAGCCGTGGTTTGGGTTAAAAATCGAAAAATCGAATGTCAGAAGAACGGTTTTGACCTGTATTTTGATTGCGGTGGGAATTATTGTTCTTTTTATCGCCGCAAGACTTGTGCTTCAGCATTTTTCGGAAGAAGTCGCCGAACGTCCCTTCTTTCGGGCGTATCTGAATATCAAACATCGCAGGTATTATTTGATTTCTGTTTTATTGCAGGAGATTTTGGCAAAAGGCGTTTTGCAGCACGGAGTTGAAAAAACCCTGCCCGACGACAAATGGTATATCGCATTGCCGATAACGGCACTTGTGTTCGGAATGCTTCATATCTATCATTCTATCTACTACATTCTCGGGGCAATTGGGCTTGCATTGGCTTCCGGCGTGTTATATCACAGACAGAAGAATGTATGGTCAAGCTTTGTGTTGCATTTTTTGATCGCATTTCTTCCAAGATGCTTCGGGCTGAAATAAATTTGATTTTTTGAACAGGCGATATTTTGTAAATTGTGAAATATTTTATTTTGACAATTGCAAAACTGGCGGCGACAACGCTTTTGTTGCACTTTTGTTGCACTTTGTTTTGTACAATATATTATAAATCAAAAAACAGCTGGAAAGTAATAGTCAAAAAATAAGGTAATTAAATGCTATTTTACGGTGAATTTGGAGGACGCATAAATCAAATGATAATTATGACAGTCGGTAACCATGCTACCATTCTGAAAGAACTTGTCAAAGAATTGTCTGAAATTTTCCCGGGAAGTGAGATTATTGCGGAAACCGACGCACTCATGGCGGGAAAATATGCTTTTAACCATGAAGTAGACATCGTATTCGCCGAAGCTGATATGAAACGCATGAACGGGCTTCAGCTGATTCAGTTTGTAAGGCATAAGCATCCGGATGTGAAGAGCTATCTGATCGGATCGGGTCGAGATTTTTCGGAGTCTTTTTTGAATGTTTCGGAAGACGTGACCGGACTTTTAACCTATCCGTTCGCGAAGAAAACAATACAGGATGTTTTACAGGAGAGCAAATAATGAATGAGTATTCTGCATATGTTGCTTTGATTGTTGCAACCAAAACGGAAGAAGATGCGATTCGGAATATGTACAGCTGGGAAACCGTCACTTTTTCAGGCGACGCACAGACTTACTATACAGCGTTGATTGAAAAAGACGGTAATCGTTGTGAAATTGTATATGCACGCCAGGAAGAAATGGGCATGACGGTTGCAGTCACGCTGACCATGAAGCTAATCGAGCATTTTCGCCCGCAATATGTAATGATGGTCGGAATTGCAGCGGGGATCGCACGTTCAGATATAGCGGAGCAAATCTATGGAGACGTTGTGGTTGCCGATATGATATGGAATTATACATCCGGAAAATTCGTAAGTCCGGATCGTACCGATATCCGCTTCGGGAATGTCGGTTTCATTTCAAGGCCTGCCGTTGTCAAGACGGATGTGGCGCTTCTTGAATATGTCAGGAAAGCTGCCGCTTCACCGGAAAACCAATGTCATGTTCACATTGGCTCTATGGCAACGGGAAGCGCAGTGGTGACCAATCGGGAGATCGTGAACAAACAGATCCATACCATGTATGGGGAAACCATCGGGTTGGATATGGAAGCCTACGGGGTGGTATATGCAACGCAGAATGCAACTGCTCCCCGCCCGAAGGCACTTGTGATCAAAAGCGTTTGTGATTATGCGAATAACGAAAAGAGTGACCAGTATCAGAAATTTGTAGCATACACGAGCTGTGAATTTGCCAAGCTGCTGTTGGAAAAGTTCTTGCCGATCAACCAACCATAGGGAATGATGGTGATAAGTGATATGAGATACGAACTTGGAAACATAGACCGATACGCAATTGCAGCAAACGGCACCTGCATGGAAAACGCGAGCTTTTTCTCTGCTGTACTGAAAGAAGAGATCGATGGGGAGCGGCTGAGGGACGCCGCTTGTACCGCGCTGAAAAATCATCCGCTTTTCAGGACGAAAGTGAAATATCGGAAGCAATACTATCTTGAAACCAACGATGCACTCGTGACGGTTACCCATTCGTCCGCCGCCGACCGCCCGAAAGTGTTCGGCAGGAATACGAATGGGTATCCGTGGCGGCTGTGCTACGACGGACCAAACATCTGCTTTGAGTGGTGTCATGTAATCACGGACGGTAAGGGCGCGATTGCGTTTTTTACAGATATTATGAATGCATATTTCGGGTTTTCGCCCGATTATGCGGCGAGCCGCTCGCTTGCCCTCGGATATGAAAGCCTTTACAACAAAAAGATCAGGAGTTTCGGGCAGGTCAGGCAAGCAAAGGGGTTTGATGTCAGGTCGTTGCCCGTCATCAAAAACGGTTTTAAGTGTCAGAGCCATGTTTTGTCGGTCAGAACGGCGGATGTTTTGCAGGTGGCAAAGAAAAACGATGCAACTCCTGTTGCCGTTCTGGTTCCGCTACTCTGCCGTGCCGTTCGGTCACGGATTCCAAAGGGGGTAAAAAACCGGAATGTGAGGTGCGGAATCGCCGTTGATTGCAGGAAACCCTCCGAAGTGGATACGGCGCATAATTTCATTCTTGTGAAGCCGATTACATACACCGATCGCTTCGATTTGTTTGACCTGCCGATGCTTTCCACGATCTATCGTGCCATGCTCGATCTGTTTGTTGACAAAGATAATATCGCCGCGGCGTGTACGGAAATGATCAAGCAGACCGACTTTCTATATCGGCTGCGCCCGCTCCGGCTGCAGCGCTTTGTGATGAAGCTCGTTGCGAAAGCAGTAAAGAACACGATGCAGAATGTGGGCTTTACCTATCTTGGGAAGGTCCCGTTCAGCAAACAACTGTGCGAGCGAATTGAGACATTCGAATTCCGCACATGGCCCGACATCGGGTATTGCTGCGTTGCCGCGGTCGATTTCAACGGCACGCTGTTTCTGGATATTTGCGAGAATTATGCCGACAAGGGCGTGGTTCCCGCGTTCATTGAAACCTGCAAAGGCTATGGCTTGCAGGTCAGAATTGAAAAGGAAGAACTGTTTGAACAGGCGGCGATGAGGGTAAATGATGAACTATGATTTTGTAACGATTATAAAGTTGGCGGTGGCAACACTATTGCCGGTGGTTCTGTCGGTTGTACTCTATTTTGCAGAGCGGAAAACGAAGTTTGGCAAGGCAAATTACTGGGTGCGTCAGGCGGTGATCGGCGTGCTCTTCGGTGGCATTGCCGTGCTTGCCACAGCGTTCGGTATTCCGATCGAGGGAGCCGTGCTGAATGTACGGAACGCCGCACCGCTGACGGCGGGGCTTTTGTTCGGCGGACCTGCCGGAATAATCGCCGGCGTGATCGGCGGCGTTTACCGTTGGTTTGCCACTTATTTCGGGGCGGGCGCGTTCAGTCAGCTTGCCTGCACGATTGGCTGCATTCTTGCCGGATTTTTCGGTGCAGGATGTCGCAAATTTATGTTTGACAACAAAAAAGCCTCTTGCTTTTACGGCTTTGTCATTGGCGGTACAACTGAAGTGCTCCATATGCTTCTCGTATTCATTACGAACATGAATGATGTATACGGAGCATACAAGGTGGTGGCGGTCTGTGCCGTCCCGATGATCCTTTGCAATGCCGTTTCGGTGATGCTTTCGCTGCTTCTTGTATCCCTGATCGGCAAAGAGCGCATCCGCAAGCCGATGAAAAGCCGACAAATCGCACAGATATTTCAATTTTTACTGCTCATTTGCGTGGTGGTCGCTTTCGCGGCAACGACAGCCTTTACAGCCTCCCTGCAAACGAGGATTGCCTATGCCAATGCGGATGCACTTTTGAAATTGAATCTTGAGGACGTGGAAAAAGACATTCGCCAAGCTTCTGATGATAACCTTTTGAAAATTGCACGAAACATATCCGCCAAGGTCACACAAAGAAGCACCCGCCCGGAGCTTCGCGCGCTTCTTGCGGAATACAATGTTGCAGGGATCAATTTGGTGGATCAAAACGGAAAAATTATCGAGAGCACACGGGAGGATTTTATCGGCTTTGATATGTCCTCCGGGCGGCAGTCTGCCGAATTTTTGTGCCTTTTGAACGGCGAAAAGGAGTACGTACAGGAGTATCAGCCGCTGTCGGGAGACAGCTCGATTTCCAGAAAATATGCCGGGATTGCATTCCCGGATGGCGGTTTTCTGCAGGTCGGCTACGATGCGAAACAGTTTCAAAACAGCCTGACGGAGGAAATCCGCAAGGCAGTGATGAATCGCCATATCGGGCAAGAGGGCGGCATTATCGTATGCAACGAACAGGGTGAAATCATCTACGACAACGGCGGGCACACTGGCATGTCCATTTATGCCTTTCGCGATACAAACGAGGTTAAGGCTCAGCCTGGCGTTCGTTTTTCGGCAAATATCGGAGAGACAAAATCTCTGTGTATGTTTTCCGTGACGGAAGGTTTTTACCTGATTGCAAACATTCCGACAAGCGAAGCAATGTTTTCGCGGAATATTGCAATCACAATTCTTACGTTTATGGAAACGATTGTGTTTGCCGCATTGTTTGCACATATTTATTTCCTGATCAAGAAACTGATCGTCGATAACATTCATAAGATCAACGGCTCACTTTCTCAGATCACGGACGGCAACCTGAATGTTCACATCAACGTGCGGGAAAATGAGGAGTTTGCCTCGCTCTCGGATGATATCAATGCCACGGTGGACACGCTGAAACGGTATATTGCCGAGGCGGAAAGCCGCATCGACCGTGAGCTGGAATTTGCAAGGCAAATTCAGCATTCCGCACTTCCGACCGTGTTTCCGCCCTACCCCGAACGTCGGGATTTTGACATTTTCGCTTCAATGGACGCCGCAAAAGAAGTCGGCGGCGATTTCTATGATTTTTGCCTGACCGATGCTCATCATCTGGTGTTCCTTGTTGCCGATGTTTCCGGCAAGGGTATCCCCGGCGCACTCTTTATGATGCGGGCTAAGACGACAATTAAGAATCTTGTGGAAAGCGGCAAAGAGATTGACGAGGTGTTCACCGAGGCAAACAAGCGGTTGTGCGAGAATAACGAAGCGGAAATGTTTGTTACGGCTTGGATGGGACTGCTGAATACCGAAACGGGGATTTTGCAGTATGTCAATGCAGGACATAATCCACCGCTTGTACGGCACAGGGACGGACGGTTTGAATATCTGTGCACCCGACCGAATTTCATCCTTGCCGGAATGGAAATGACAAGATACAAAAAGCACGAATTGCAGCTTGAAAAAGGTGACGAGATCTTTGTTTATACCGACGGCGTGACCGAAGCCGCCGACACCGACAACAAGTTATATGGTGAAGAACGGTTGGAGCACATTCTTTCGGCATCACACGGCACGCCTGAGGAACTTTGCAAAATCGTTCGTGCCGATATTGAAAATTTTACGAAAGGAGCGGAGCAATCCGACGATATTACTATGCTTTGTGTAAAACGAAACTCGGATAACAGACAGGCGAAGCTTACCGTCGTGCCGGAAAAAGACTCTATTGAAACGGTTGTGGATTTTCTTACGGGAACGCTCGAGCAATGGGGAATTCCGATGAAGCTTGCCAACAAGGTGCAGATCGCCGTTGACGAAATCTATTCGAATATTGTGTATTACAGCGGCGCAAAATCCGCGACTGTGACTGTTTGCGATGACGGCGTAAGGCTGACGGTTTGCTTCACCGATGACGGCAAGCCCTATGACCCGACTACGGCAAAGGAGCCGGACATCACCCTTTCCGCAGAAGAACGTGAAATCGGCGGGCTTGGAATTTTCATGGTGAAGAAAATGGCCGCCGAAATCAGTTATCGGTATGAGGGCGGTAAAAACCTTCTGAATGTAGGATTTGAAAAATCATGATAAACAAGGTAAATGCCGCATTTCTGTTTGCACTTCGGGTTCATGGTAAACAGACACGCAAGGACGGAAAGCCCTACATCGTACATCCGTTCTCTGTGGCAACGGAGCTTGCAAAAAACGGTGCGGACGAAGACCTGATCTGTGCGGGGCTTCTGCACGACACGATTGAAGACGGCGGTGTAACGCCCGAAGAACTGCGGTGTGAATTCGGAGATGAGGTTTTGCGTCTTGTTCTGTTTGATACCGAAAATAAGGAGCTTTCCTGGAAGGAACGCAAGGACGCAACTTTGCTTGCACTTGAGAACTGTGACCGCAAATGTGCCATGCTGATCTGTGCCGATAAGCTGTCCAATATTCGGGATCTGGCAGAAGGGCTTGAAGCTGAGGGAGAAGCGGTCTGGAATAAATTCAAATACGGCAGAGACAGGCAGGAATGGCTGTTTCGCGAGTATGTCGAGGTACTCAGTCGCCTGTCCGATCTGAGGATGTATTACGAATTCAAACAAGCCGTTGAAACGGTATTTCATAAAAGGAGAATAAAAACCATGCAGGTAAATATCGAAACAAAGAACAAAGAAGCAGTGGCTTTCGTCGAGGGAAGCATAAATTCCGCAAATGCGACAGAATTCGGAGCGGCACTTGCCGCATTGCCGGGCGAGGCAGAGAGCGTTACGCTTGACATTGCAGGGCTTGACTATATATCCAGCGCAGGACTGCGCGTACTTCTCAGCCTGAAAAAAAGGTGCGAAAAAAAGCCTTTCCGTGTGATCAACGCAAACGCCGAAGTAATGGACGTGTTTAACATGACAGGATTTTCGGAGATCATGGAAATCGAGCCTGCCTGCCGCAGGATCAGCATTGACGGCTGTGAGGTCATCGGCAGAGGGGCGTGCGGCGAGTGCTATCGTATCGACGATGAGACCATCATTAAACTCTACTATGGCAATGCCGACATTGACTGGATTGAACATGAAAAATCGCTTTCCAAAAAGGCGTTTGTCATGGGTATTCCAACTGCTATTTCCTATGACATTGTGGAGGCGAATGGACGAAAAGGCGTTGTGTATGAACTGATCAAGTCAAAAACGCTGGGAGAATTGATCCGTGCCGACGAGAAAAATCTTGATGAATATGTGAAAATGTATGCAGATACCTGCAAAAAGGTTCACGCTATACATACATCCGACCCGGAGATTCCATCTTTCAAGGAAGCAAACCGTGCGGATATTGCCAATATCACGGGCATCACCGATGAAGAAAGACAATGTCTGCATCGTTTTCTTGACCTTGTTCCCGAAGCCGACACCTGCATTCACGGTGACCTCAATATTAACAATATCATGGTTCAGGGAGATGAATGTTGCCTGATCGATATGGGAGAGCTCAGCACGGGAACACCCATGTTCGATATATCGAGAATTTTGTTTTCCATGGTGTATGCGAATACTGCTCCCGGCGAATATAACGCATTTTACAAAATGCAGTCGTCGGAAGTTTCGGAGATATACGAGAAGTTTTTCCGTGCCTATTTCGGCTGTGATACCATCGAGGAGGCACAAAGGGCAAATCCCGAAGTCAAGTGGCTTCATCCGCTGGCATGGTTCCGGTGCTGTACGAGCATGCTGAAGGGCGATCGCTGGCCGCAGGAAAAACGGCAAATGGCACTTGACCTGCTGAGAAATAAGCTGATCCCGTTTGTGGACCGGGAGGCGGGTCGTGAGTAAGCCTGAGCAAAACGATTCTTATCAGAATCAGCAGAAAGTTTCGTTCTTGACCTTCCTTGCCGAACTGCCGAACTTTGTGGCGGTGACTGTATCGGCAATCGTATCCGGTTCACTGATCGTGTGGATGGATTTTGTGGATTCGTTCTGCAATGTTCTCAATTCCGGATTTGTGGCTCTGCTGTCCCGGAAGCTTCGGCGGGATCTGAAATATGAATACAACTACGGTGTCGGAAAGATTGAGGCGATCTCCTCGCTTGCCTGCAACGGGATTCTGATCTGCGGCTTGATTTTTATGCTGGTTTCCTCGGTGAACGATCTGATCTCACCAAAGGAACCAAGCGGACTTTTAATCTATGTCGTTGCACTGAAAGTAATCAATGTTGCATTTGATACCGTATTTCTGAGGGCACAATACAAAATCAAAAAAGAAGCAAAAACAGCGATTGCCACGACGGAATTTCACGCATCTCTCAAAAGTTTTCTGTTTGATTCGGTAGCATTGATTTCTCTTCTGATTTGTTGGATATTCCGTGACATTCATGCCGTGTGGTATTTTTCACCGATCATCTGCATTGCACTTTCGATCTGGTTCTTTGTCGGTGCAATACAGCGTTCGAGGGAATCCGTGCAGATGCTGACCGACCGTACACTGCCCGAGGCGGAACAGATGAAAATCATGTCTGTGCTTTCCTGTTTCCATGACAGATATGAGAAGTTTGAATTTCTCAGCACCCGCATGAGCGGAAATACCGCATACATTGATTTGAAACTGAATTTCGACAAAAACACCACATACGGAGAGATCAATGCACTCTGTGCGGAAATTACCGCAAAAATGAAAGAGCAAATTGAAGATTGCCGCGTCAGTATCGTGATAGACGGCGACAAATAATTAAAAATCATTATACATTACATAAGGAGAATGATAAAAATGAGCCTGAAAATTGAAAAGAAAAATGCAGAAACCCTTGCACTTGAGGGTAGACTTGACACCCTGACCGCGCCGGAACTGGAAGCCGAAATTTCCGCTATGTTTCCGACCGTGCAGACCTTAACATTGGATATGGAAAAACTCGACTACATTTCTTCCGCAGGACTTCGTGTGATCCTGAAAACCCAGAAAGCTTTGGAAAAGAAAGCGGGACTGAAACTGACCCATGTGTCCAATGAGGTAAAAGAGGTTTTCGACATTACCGGTTTTTCGGATTTTCTGACTATCGAATAAGGAGCTGAACCTATGAAAAACCTGATCGAACAGTTGGAATTCCATGCGCAGAACACCCCAAAAACGGCAGTGCTTTTTGATGAACAGATGCCAAAGGGCATTTCTTATGAAGAGCTTGATAATTTAAGCGGGCGTGTATACGGCTGGCTGAAAGCACAAAATATCGGCAAAGAAGATTTTGTGCTTATCAACCTTCCGCGCGGCGTTCTCCCCGTGGTTGCGATCATCGGTATTCTGAAAGACGGAGCGGCATTTGCGCTCGTCGAGGATAACTATGCGCCGGAACGCATTGCTTACATAAGAAATGACTGCGGCTGTAAGGCTGAAATTAACCGCGACGCATGGGAGGAAATCTTAAAAACCGAGCCGCTGTTCGGCCACGAGAATACGGACGATCACGATGCGGCATATGCCATTTATACCTCCGGCACGACCGGAAACCCCAAGGGTGTGTTGCATGAATACGGAAATATTACGGAATGCATCCGTTCGGTCAACTACGGCGGCGAAGCTCTGCTTTCCGGTAAGGACAGAGGTGCGCTTCTGTCTCCGATGAATTTTGTTGCATCAATCATGGTCATCTTTTATGCGCTTTACAACGGTGAGTGCAAGGAATTTATCGCTTCGTATGCAACGATCAAAAATCCGCTGCTTCTCAAGAAAATGTTTCTTGAAAAACGCATCAGCATAACCTTTTTGACCCCCTCCTATGTGCGTATGCTGAGCGGTCAGACCGGTCCGTTTCTGAAGAAGCTGATTGTCGGCAGTGAACCCGCAAACAATGTTTATCTTGAAAAAGTGGATATCTACAATATGTACGCCATGAGCGAAAGCGGATTTGTTGTCGGCGTTTTCAAGATTGATAAGCCGTATTCCACTTGCCCGATCGGCAAGCCGCAGTTTGATCTTGAATATATGCTGCTTGATGAGGACGGGAACCCCGTGCCGGATGGTGAAATGGGTGAACTTTGCTTCCGTAACGAATACGTTCGCGGCTATATCAATCTCCCCGAGGAAACGGCGAAAGCCTTTGTGAACGGTATCTATCACAGCGGCGACCTTGCTAAAAAATTGCCGGACGGGAATCTCGTGCTTCTCGGAAGAAGTAACGATATGATTAAAATAAACGGCAACCGCATTGAGCCTGCCGAGATCGAAGCGGCGGTAAAGCAGGCGCTGGGGATCGACTGGGTGGCTGCAAAGGGCTTTGAGAACGGGAGCCAATCCTATCTTTGCGCTTATTACACGGCGGACATCAGCATCGATGCCGAAAAGCTGCGCACAGAACTGCTGAAAAAACTGCCGTATTATATGATTCCGTCGTATTACATTCATATCGATAAAATTCCGCTCAAGCCGAATGGCAAATTTGACCGCAAAGCCATGCCAGAGCCGGAACATGAAGGCCTTTCTTCGCAATACACGGCGCCGACAAACGACACGGAAAAAGCGCTTTGCGATGCGTTTGCAAAAGTGCTGAAATTGGAGAGAGTCGGCATTCACGATGACTTTTATGAGATGGGCGGCGATTCGCTCGGCTCCATAGAAGCAATCGTTGAAAGCGACTTGCCGGGGCTTGAAGCATCAATGGTCTTCCGAGGACGTACAGCAGAAAACATAGCAAAATTGTATACAGAAAGTCGCGTTGAGGGTGAAGAATCCGATGAGGAGAAGAACGCCGAGGCTATGAAGGTTCCGCACAAGCTCACCACGGAACAGCTCTATATGTTTGACTATCAGCTCTACACGCCGATGTCCACGATGTACAACCTGTTTTCCATGATGAAGTTTGACAAGGAACTGTTTGAACTTCCGAAACTTATAAAAGCATTGGAGGTCGCCGTCAAGAGCCACCCGGCATTGATCACAAAATTCACCTTTGACGAGGACGGCGAAATTATTCAAAGTTATGATCCGTCGATGATGCCCGAAATCACCGTTGAAAAAATCAGTGAGTTTGATCTGAACATTCTCAAAGACAATCTTGTACAGCCGTTCAAAATGATTGATTCAAGGCTTTTCCGATGCCGTGTATTTGAAACCGAAAAATCGGCATATATGTTTTTTGATGTTCACCACACCGTGTTTGACGGCACGTCCTTCAAGGTACTGATGAAGGATATTGCGCAAAGCTACATGGGAATGCCTGTGCCGCAGGATTATTACTATCTGACGCTGAAAAAGAGAGAGAATGCGGCGCATACGGCGTTTTATGAGGAAAGCCGCAAGTATTTTGAGGAACGGTATGACGGAGATGATTGGGTTTCCTACCCGCCAATCGACCACAAAACGCGAGAAAACGATTTCGGTCACATTGAGTGCGAAATGGGGATTACAAGCGCAGAACTTGGGGTGATCGAGAAGCGCTTTAAGGTCTCCCGCAACGAGTTCTTTATCACGGTTGCAGCACTTGCCGTCTCGCTTTACGCTGACAAACCGAATGTGAAGCTGTCGTGGATCTACAACGGTCGCGAAGATGTGAAAATGATGAATACGGTAGGACTGTTGTACCGTGACCTGCCGATTGCTTTCCGTTTTGACAAAAATCAGAACATCGGAGACATTTTTGCCGACGCACATGAGCAGGTGCAAAAGGCGATTGAACACAGCTGTTACCCGTATGTAGAGAACAACTCGCTTGCAGTTGAGGGTGATATTGCAGCTCTGCTGTATCAGCGCGACATTCGGGATGCGGGAGAACTTGGCGGTATGGAAATCGAAACGGTGGATATCCGTCAGAATAAAGCCGCCTCACAAAGTGTGCTGGATATGGAAGTTCTGGACAGTGAGGACGGGTTCGCTTTGGCTTTGGACTTTGCCTCCAGCCGTTATGAACGTGAAACAATGGAACGGTTCCGTGAACTGTTTCTGCGCGTTGCCGCCGTCCTGGTACATACGGGCGGTGCGGAATATATCACAGTTAAAGAATTGCGTGACGAGGTACAGAAGAATCATTCGTTTTTCCGTAAGTTTGTATCTGTATTCACAAAAAGGAAGAGTGAACGCTGAGAGGTGAATGACGAACTGCAGTCACGCCGGACAGAAAAAGAAGAAAAAAACGAGGTGCCGCAATGAACGATAAAATTTTCCGAAAAAAAAGCGTGGATAAAATGTCCTCGCCGGAACAACTGAATGACTACATAAAAGTGACAAGTCCCGGTATATGGATGGTGCTTGCGGCAATCGCGATTCTCCTCGCCGGCGTTTGCGTGTGGGGGATTTTCGGCAAGTTTGAAACAAAACTGACCGTTGCCGCAGAAAGCCGTGCGGGTCAAACGGTGCTGTATGTCAAAGAGGATGCTGTTTCCTCCTTGAAAAAAGATATGACCGTAACAATCGGCGACACATCTTATGCGATCGTTTCCGTTTCAGCCGAGCCGATCTCCGTTACCGAGGAAATCAGCGAATACGCAAGGCGCACCGGCAATCTATCCCTCGGAGAATGGGTGTATCTTGTGCAAATCGACAAGACATTGCCCGATGGCGTTTACACGGCTCAATTTGTTATTGACAGCGTGTCGCCGCTGTATTTCGTATTCAATTGAGGCGGCATATGGGAAAAAAAGAAATCAAAAAAATCAAATCGCCGCTGACAAGTGGCGTGGCAAAAGTTCCGGTTATCATGCAGATGGAAGCACTGGAATGTGGGGCGGCATCGCTTGCCATGGTCTGCGCTTATTACGAAAAGTGGATACCGCTGGAGCAAATCCGACTGGATTGTGGCGTATCGCGTGACGGTGCCAATGCGAAAAACCTTCTTGTCGCCGCCCGCAGTTACGGCTTTACTGCTAAGGGGTATCGCTATGAACCGGAGGATCTCCGACGGCTCGGGAAATTCCCGTGTATCATTCACTGGAATTTCAACCACTTTGTTGTGCTGGACGGCTTCCGGGGAAACAAAGCGTACTTAAATGATCCCGCCAAGGGGAGTTATTCCGTCTCTATGGAGACATTTGATAATTCTTTCACCGGCATTTGCCTGATATTTGAGCCGAACGAAACATTTGCGCCGTCCGGCAAGCAGAAAAGCGTCTTTTCCTTTGCCATGAGCCGCCTGAAGGGGGCAAGGACGGCAGTTGTTTTCGTCGTGCTGACAACCCTGATTTCTGCCCTGATCGGCGTTATTTCCCCTGCGTTTTCCCGTATTTTTATGGACAGATTACTGACGCATGAAAGCCCTGATTGGTTTTATCCGTTTATGATTGCTCTGTCCGTGATGTCGGCGTTGCAGCTGCTCATTTCTGCATTGGAAGCCTATTACAGCAACCGGATCAACGCAAAGCTTGCAACCGTCGGGAGCACTTCGTTTCTCTGGAAGGTTCTGCACCTGCCGATGGAATTTTTCTCTCAGCGCCTTGCGGGTGATATTCAGGGCAGGCAAGGCTCCAATGCAGGAATCGCCAACAGCGTTGTCAATACCTTTGCGCCGCTTGCATTGAACGCAATCATGATGGTGTTTTACTTGGTAGTCATGATTCGGTACAGCTGGATTCTGACACTTGTCGGACTTGCTTCCCTCGTGGTCAACGCATTTATGGCACGGATTATCTCAAAAAAGCGTATCAATATCACACGCGTTTCGATGCGCGACGCGGGAAAGCTGGCAGGTGCGACCATCGCCGGTGTGGAGATGATTGAAACCATCAAGGCAAGCGGTGCCGAAAACGGTTTTTTCGAGCGCTGGGCAGGCTATCAGGCAAGCGTGAACTCCGCAAAGGTGAAGTATGCAAAGATCAATCAGTACCTCGGCATGATTCCTGCGGCGGTTTCGACTGTTACGGGTATTGTTGTTCTGACACTCGGCATTTGGTTCGCAATGGAAGGCACCTTCACCGTTGGTATGATCATGGCGTTTCAGGGAATGCTCTCCTCATTCAGTGCCCCTGCCACCACATTTATTTCCGCCGGGCAGACGATGCAGGAAATGCGCACGCAAATGGAGCGGATCGATGATGTGATGCTGTATCGTGAAGATGAATGTTATCAGTCTGAAGGAAAACAGTGCGACCTTGAAAAATTGAAAGGTAACATTGAACTGAATAATATCACCTTCGGTTATTCAAGGCTGTCTGCCCCAATCATAAAAGACTTTTCACTGACCGTAAAGCCGGGTGAGCGAATCGCTCTTGTCGGTTCTTCCGGATGCGGAAAATCAACAATCTCCAAACTCGTTTCGGGCCTTTATCAGCCGTGGAACGGCGAGATCCTTTATGACGGGAAACCGCTTTCAGAGGTCAACCGCGATGTGTTTACGGGGTCGATCGCCGTGGTCGATCAGGAGGTCACGCTATTTGAGGACAGCATCTCGAATAACATCAAAATGTGGGATACCTCCATTGAGGATTTTGAAATGATCCTGGCGGCAAGGGACGCACAGATTCACGAGGAGATCATGCGGCGCGACGGCGGTTACAATTATAAGATTGCCGAGGGCGGCAAGAATTTTTCGGGCGGACAGCGACAAAGACTTGAGATTGCAAGAGTTCTTGCAAAAGACCCGACCGTTGTGATTCTGGACGAGGCAACCAGCGCGCTGGATGCAAAAACCGAGTTCGATGTAGTCAATGCCATTAAAGAGCGCGGTATTACCTGCATTGTCGTAGCGCACCGACTCTCGACTGTACGTGACTGCGATCAGATTATCGTGCTGGAAGACGGTGTTGCGGTTGAGCGTGGAACGCACGAAGAGCTGTACGCAAAGGGCGGTCTTTATACCCGTCTGATATCCAATGATTAAAGGAGCAGGTTTCATGGATTTTTACACGGCGATTGTTCTTTTGGTTATTGTAATGGTGGTGGTAAACGGAATTGATATCTTCTCCAATCGACTGATTGGAATACGTATGAAAAGAAACAGCTTGATTACGTGTTCACTGATTGTTTTTACCTTATTTTTCGAATGGCTTGGAGTAAAAGTCAACGGAGTAGCCTCTCATATTGAAATTCACAAGCTGGCAAAACTGCTTGAATTCTCTATTGCGCCCTTGATCGCTGTGTTTGCCACCGTTAGTTACAGCAAGATCAGACACCCGAAGATCATCACAGCGGTGATGACGGCACATATTGTTTTTGAGGCGGTTGCATTACATTTCGGATGGGTAATCAGCGTGGACAGTAGCGGCTGGTATCACAGAGGACCGTTATATCCAATCTATATTTTGGTGTTTTCCATATCAATTGTATATTACATGATTTGTGTCCTGAAAACGGATATGCAGTATTATCTCAGACCTTCTTTGGTATTACTTGCCATTTTGGCATTTCTGGCGATCGGAATTTGTTTTCAGATGGTGAACTCCGATATCCGGACTGTTTATATTTGTGTTTCCATGAGCAATTATTTCTTTTACACGCATCGTTACAAAACAATTTTGCAAATGGACGGGCTGACACACCTGCTGAACCGCCGCTGCTTTGAAAAGGATATAGAAAAAATCAAGCCGCCTACCCGACTTTTGCTCTTGGACGTGGACGATTTCAAAGGAGTGAACGATGCTCACGGTCATATGTTCGGGGATGAATGCCTGAAAGAAATTGCCGCGGTGCTTCGTTCAATCTTCGGAAGGGTTGGCACCTGTTATCGCTTCGGTGGGGACGAGTTTTGCGTGATCATGACCAGAAACGTGGGGGAGATGGAGAACATGATCGGTGCATTCAACGAACAGCTTGACAAAATGAGAGAGAAGAATGTCAAGATTCCCACGGTTTGTATCGGCTTTTCCGGGTGCGATACCTCGGAAAAACACATCCTGGATGCCTTTCAGGAAGCGGACGATATGCTTTATCGCGCCAAGACAGAAAAGAAATCGAAAACATATCAATGAAAACGTATTTGGGTATGGAAATAAGAAACTTATCTTTGGGGGATTGCTGATTTGAACTGGTTTGAAGAACAAATAAAACTGCGGTGTGAAAGGGATGGCGAGGCGCTTGACGAGGCACTGAAAAATGTTTCCGCCATGATCGAAGGCAGAAAACGGCAGCCTTTTGAAGATGACCGGGAAAAAATCAAAAGTGCGCTGGATGATGTGCTGGCGTATTACGGTGTGCGTCCGCATGAATTACCGCCGGATATCAAGGAAGTCAACGATCAGATTGAATATCTGTGCCGACCGAACGGGGTGATGTACCGCTCGGTAAAGCTTGAACGGGGCTGGTATCGAGATGCGGTCGGTGCTTTTCTGGGGACCCTGAAGACCGGCGAGGTTGTGGCGCTGATTCCCGATAAACTCGGCAGGTACCGCTTTTTTAACCCCAACACGCAGAAACGGGTCACGGTTGGGCGCAGAACGCAGGAACTTTTGGAAGAAGATGCGTATTGCTTCTATAAGCCGTTTCCCCTCAAAAAAATCGGAATCCCGAACTTGATTAAATATGCTTTTTCTACCATGGATCTTTCTGTAAAGATCTTCATTCTGGTAATTACACTTGCGGCGACGCTGGTCGGAATGATCACTCCGAAGATTACAAAGCTTCTGTACTCCGATGTGTTGGAAAGCAAAAATCTGCAGCTGTTGTTGGCAATTGCAACTTTCTATGTTTGCACAAGCCTGAGTATCTTGCTGATACAAGGAATCAAGACACTTTTGATGAATCGGGTAAGCACCAAAATGGATGTTTCGGTGCAGGCGGCAACCATGGCGCGTGTGCTGTCTCTGCCCCCCGCCTTCTTCAAAAAATACAGTTCCGGCGAGATCACTTCTCGTGCGCAGAGCATCAATTCTCTGTGTACCACGCTGGTGCAGACCTTTCTTTCAACGGGGCTGACGTCGCTGTTTTCGCTTTTGTACATTACACAGGTTTTCATATATGCAAAAGAACTTGTCATTCCCTCCCTGTGCATCACGCTTGCAACGCTTGCTTTTTCGGTCGTCAGCTCACTTTTGCAGATGAGGATCAGCAAACGACAGATGGAACTGTCGAGCGAAATGAGCGGTATGACCTATCAAATGCTGACCGGCGTTCAGAAAATCAAACTTTCCGGCAGTGAAACGCGGGCGTTTTCCCGCTGGCTGAATCATTACACCAAAGAAGCCGCGTTGTCCTACAATCCGCCAAAATTCATCCTCTTCAACAGTGTGATTGCATCGGCAATTTCCCTGATAGGCACTATTGTGATGTACTTTTTTGCCGTGCAGAGCCATGTGTCCGTTGCGGACTATACGGCGTTCAATGCGGCTTACGGAATGTTGTCCGGTGCGTTAATGAGCGTTGCGGGCATTGCCCTGACGGCAGCAAGAATCAAACCGGTTCTGGAAATGGCAAAGCCAATCATGGAGGCACAACCGGAGGTTTCCGAGGGCAAGCAGATAATCACAAGAATTTCCGGCGGTATCGAGTTGAGCCATGTCAGTTTCCGTTATGAGGATAATTCGCCACTTGTTGTGGACGATCTGAGCCTGAAAATCCGTCCGGGGCAGTATGTCGCCGTCGTCGGAAAAACCGGATGCGGAAAATCCACGCTTCTGCGGCTCCTGCTTGGCTTTGAAAAGCCGCAAAAGGGAGCGATTTATTATGATGGTCGGGACATAGAAACGCTGGATTTGCGGTCATTGCGAAAAAAGATCGGTGTTGTGACGCAAAACGGAAAGCTGTTTCAGGGCGATATTTATTCAAACATTGTGATTTCCGCACCGTACCTTTCCGTAGATGTCGCATGGCGTGCAGCAGAGATTGCCGACATTGCCGAGGACATCCGCAAAATGCCGATGGGAATGCACACAATCATTTCCGAAGGCTCGGGCGGTATCTCGGGCGGGCAGAAGCAGCGGCTGATGATTGCCCGTGCAGTCGCACCGAATCCAAAGGTGCTGATGTTTGACGAAGCGACGAGTGCGCTTGATAATATCACGCAGAAAAAGGTTTCGGAAGCCTTGGATCGTCTGAAATGCACCCGTATCGTCATTGCGCACAGACTTTCCACGATTCGCCAATGCGACAGGATTATCGTTCTGGACGGCGGAAAAATCATCGAGGACGGTACATATGACGAACTGATCGCAAAGAAAGGCAATTTTTATGAGCTTGTGGAGCGGCAACGGCTTGATCACTAAGAGAATTTTCAAAAAAATCAAGTGATTTTTCGCAAAAACGGGAGATTGACAGTATAAACAAGTGTAAGACGATTTGAGAGAATCGCAAACAAAAAAATTATTGGGAGGTATTTAAAAATGAACATCTCAAAAGAACTGATCGAAAAGGCAAAAACAGCGAAATCGGCAGAGGAACTGCTGGCAATGGCAAAAGCGGAAAACATCGCACTGACCGAAGAAGAAGCTGCAAAGGCGTTTGAAGAACTGAACAAGAACGGCGAACTGTCCGACGAGGAGCTGGACAACGTTGCCGGCGGATGCAGCAAATATTCTCCGAGCGGTGCAGCAGAGAACAAAGAGGATGTAGTATTTCTGTATGAAATCGGTCAAGAGGTCGAGGCATATAATATCTTCTCGACAACCAAAAGAGCTGTTATTATCGGAAAATATATCTATACGCATCGCGGCTGTTATTGCCCGGGCTATAGGGTTAGATATTTAGAGGGCGGCGCCGAAGATGCGGTTCCTCAGACCGGAATCGAACAGCCGTAAGCGGATTCGATTTTTGAAAAAATTACAAACTCTAAAAATCGACAGTATAAACAAGTGAAAGACGGTTTGAGAGAAATACCGACCGTCGTTCAAACAAAAAAAATAAAAAATCGGAGGACATAGTTATGAATATCTCAAAAGAACTTTTGGAAAAGGCAAAAACGGCAAAATCGGCAGAAGAATTGCTTGAAATGGCAAAGGCGGAAAATATCGAGCTTTCCGCAGAACAGGCGAAAGAATACTTTGCAACGATTCATGCAAGCGGCGAGCTTTCCGACGAGGAACTTGATAACGTAGCAGGCGGCTGCGATGGGTTTAAGCCGACGAAGTGGAAATATAACGTTGGCGACTGTGTAATTATAAAAGAGCAAGTGTATAGTAAAAGTGATTTTACTGCCGTTATTGTAGAGCTGTTGCCCGACCCCAACATCGGAAATGGACATGGCTGGTATAGAATAAAAGAGCTGTATACAGAAGGTGGGTCATTTTACATATCTAAATCACATGTTTCGGAACATATCATTCCCGAGTCCTCTATACTCGGATTAGATACTCGGATTGCACCTACTACTCAGACTCCATCTCTTTAAGTTCACGGAATTCTAATAAATATCCAAATTTTATAACAGGAGATTATTTATGAAAATATCAAAAGAACTTTTGGAAAAGGCAAAAACAGCAAAATCGGCAGAGGAACTGCTTGAATTGGCAAAGGCGGAAAACATCGAACTTACCGCAGAACAGGCGAAAGAATACTTTGCGACGATTCATGCAAGCGGCGAGCTTTCCGACGAGGAACTTGATAACGTAGCAGGCGGCTGCGGCGGACCTGATTATAAGTACAACATCGGAGATAGCGTATTGATTCGCGGTAAGCAATTCTCCTACCGCGTTTTGTGGCGATATAGGTCGTATCCCGCCGGCATCATCTTTTATAATTGCGCAAACTCATATTTCCCGGAAATCGAAATATTGGTCCCCGAAAGTGCCATAGAAGGAAGAGGACAAATAAATATGTCGGAAGGACTTAGAGAAAAACTCAGAAATGAGGGCGTGAAATAGAATGAACATCTCAAAAGAACTGATCGAAAAGGCAAAAACAGCGAAATCGGCAGAAGAACTGCTTGCAATGGCAAAAGCGGAAAACATCGAATTGACCGAGGAACAGGCGGCAAAAGCATTTGCCGAACTGAATAAAACAGGCGAACTTTCCGACGAAGAACTTGATAACGTTTCGGGCGGTTGCGGAAGAGATTATGAGCCGAGCGGCGAGACACCGAAATTCCACGTTGGCGATAGATTGGCGATGGTTCATCCAGTTATAGGACGGAGTGTAGCAGTAAGAGTAACCTACGTTTCAAGCGTGAAATCGTGTATGAACGGCGTCAACGTATTTACCTACAACACTGAGGGCGTATACCATAAAGAGTCGTTCACAAACGTGGCTGAATATGATTTGGGCATAGCGGAATGGGTGAAATAATTTAAATTAAGGAGCAAGGATATGAATATTTCAAAAGAGCTTTTGAAAAAGGCAAAAACAGCAAAAACGGCGGAAGAACTGCTTGAAATGGCAAAGGCGAAAAACATTGAACTGACCGTAGAACAGGCGACAAAGGCGCTTGCAAAGATGAACAAGAACAGCGAACTTTCCGACGAGGAGCTTGACAACGTGGCGGGCGGTGGCGGAGGAAGACCCCCGAAATTTTCCAGGAACGACAGAGTATCGCATAAGGGAAGCGACGGCAAAGCGGTTTACGGTACGGTCGTTCTCATTATTCCAGTAGAGTCTGACTACTGGTATCTTGTTGTCGATGACGGCGACATAATGGGAAGACCATATTACGAAAGCGAATTGACTCCTGTTGGGGGTGGAGGCATCAATCCTGAAATTTGCAAAAGCATTATGTAATTGCCGCAGATCGGTGAGAAATCGGAAAGAATATGAACGTAAAGGATAAAATGATTATGGATAACAATGAAATAAAGAACCATGAAATTACTGACGAAGAAGCCGCCGCTGTCGTGGGCGGATTTACTGTCGGAGATACCGTGTATTACCGGGAGACGAACGCCAAAGTCAAAATCATCGGTGCAAATCGTGCCCCAAAACCCAGGAATGTAATAGGCGTACCGCCTATGCTCTATTCGATCGAGTTTGAGGACGGTACAAGGATGGCGGTTACCGCCGGTGCGCTTACAGATACAGATCAGACGTGTGAATTGTTCAGTCCATGCAGAATTGCCGGAAGTCGCCGTTGCGATAATTGCGAATTACATTATGAAGACGAATGTCCGCACAATCAATAAAGGAGAAATGATATGAACGTATCAAAAGAACTTTTGGAAAAGGCGAGAACAGCAAATTCGGCAGAAGAACTGCTTGTCATGGCAAAAGCCGAGAGCGTTGAACTGACCGAAGAACAGGCGGAAAAGGCATTTGCCGAGTTCAATAAGACGGGCGAGATCTCTGACGAGGAACTCGACAATGTTGCAGGCGGTTGCGGCGACCCCGAAACGCCCGGCGAACCAAAATTCAATGTCGGAGACCAAGTCTATTATCTTGATACGAAACCTGTCGGACCGCGTGCTTTCCCCGTACAGAAAAAAGTATTCAGCACCGTTACCGGAGTTGAAAAAAGCGCCGACGGCGGTTATGTATACACCTTATCAAACGGTAAGATAATATGTGAAAACAGTTTATACCGTTGAGTAGAACGGCTATGAAAGGCAATGTATGAAGAAAAATGTATTATGTTCTTAATAAAAATATTGCTCTTCGTTCGTGGCGGCTTGTGCCGTATGCCTATTACATAAAGCATGACGAGATGGCGCACGGACTGAAAAAAGAGGAATTTGAACTACTTTCCCTCTGCGACGGTCTGCACGATATAGAAGAAAGCGAGCTGACAAAAAGCCTTGTGCAGCGCAGGATGATCTCCCCGGTCGAAAAGGGTGGCACGGAGCTTACCGAGTGGCAAAAGCCGCTTGTGTGCGACAACCGCTATATGCCCCATATGAACTGGATGATCACAGGCAAGTGCAACTACAACTGTCTGCACTGCTTTAACGCCAAGGACAATGCGCCTTTGCAGAGTGAGTGGACGCTCGATGAGGCAAACGCCCTTCTGGACGAGGCGCAGAGGAGCGGTATCAACGCTATTCTGCTCACCGGCGGCGAGCCGATGGCGCATAAGCATTTTTTTGAGATCGTCGAGGGGATTTATGCACGCGGAATGTATGTTTTTGAGCTGAACACCAACGGCTTTTTCATCAATCAGAACGCTCTTGACAGATTGAAGCAGATCGGCTGTGATCCTCTGATGAAAATTTCCTTTGACGGCATCGGATTCCACGACTGGATGCGTAACCACAAGGGCGCGGAGGAAAACACCCTGAATGCCATTCGGTTGTGTAAGGAAAACGGTTTCCGCGTCATGGTGCAAATGAATATCAACCGCAAAAACAAGGATTCGATCCTGCAATCTCTTGAGTATCTTGACAAGCTCGGCGTTGACCGTACGCGGGTTATCTGCACGACCGAGTCAACCCGTTGGGCGGAAAATGCCGCAGGACAGTCCTTCACAGTACCCGAATATTACGATGCCTGCCTGGAGATCGCGCAGGACTACATACGCGGCGAGCACAGAATGACGCTGGATTTTTGGCAGGTTCTGGATCTTGATCCGCGCGGTAAATCCTACCGGCTCTCCCCCCTTAAAGGCTGCTTGAGCAGATACCGAGAATCACTTCCGCTCTGTAAAGGCACAAGAGGAATGATTGCGGTGGCGGCAGACGGCGAGGTCTACCCCTGTATGCAGATGTCGGGCTGGATGAAGGCGCACAACATTGCCTTCGGCAACGTAAAGAAGGATAGCTTGCAGTCTGTTCTTCAGAGCAGCGCATATCTCGATACTGTTTGCGCCACCGTCGGCGACATGATCAAGGTCAATCAGAAATGTACGCGGTGCAAGCATCTGAAATATTGCCTGTGCGGGTGTCCCGCCATCTCTGTCTTGACAAGCGGAGGTAATTTCCTCTCGCCCGACCCTTGGAAGTGTTTCTTCTTTGAACAGGGCTATGTGGAGAAGTTTGAAAATAGTCTTGTTCCATACGTAAATCTGACGCGTATCGGCGAAACGCAAGGAGATAGAAAATGAGTACGACGAAAAAGTTAAAGGCGCTGTTCGATTATCAGCGTTTTGAGCGTAACGAAAGACTGCAGGCTCTGATCGATGACACCGAAAGACGTTGCTTATGCTCTTTATCGGATGACGATCTGGAGTGGGTCAGCGCGGCAGGCGAGGAAACCGACCTGAAAGATAAAAAGGACGGAAAAGAGGATGAATAAGCAGGACACCGGGTACATCTATGCACAATACCGTGATAAGGTGTTCGGCTTTGTCCGCTCCAAAATAGTCAATCAAACCGAGGCTGAAGATATCGTTCAGACCGTATTTCTGAAGGTCTATTCAAATCTCGATAAATACGATGAAACCAAGGCTTCTCTTTCCACATGGATTTACACGATCACGCGCAACACCGTGTATGATTATCTGAAAGCGAAGCGGGATCGCCCGGTATTTGAGTTGCTTGACAATACGGAAGATGCCACAGACGAAGCGCCGGATGAAGAACTCCTGCGAAATGAAACCTTGGAGGAGCTTGCCTGCGCTTTGGAAAAACTGCCGCAAGAACAGCGGGATATCATTATTCTTTTGTACTACAAAAACCTCGAAAGAAAATATGTTGCCGAGATGCTTGGCATGACCTACGGACAACTGCGTTACCTTCACGATAAGGCACTCCGTCGGCTTGGTGAGCTTTTGCGCATTAAGTAAATTACAACAGGAGGACATTACAATGTCAGAATTTATCAATGCAGTCAGACAAGCTTCCGACGGAAGCCTGACGGGGGTATCCGATGCAGTCATCCTTGCCCTGATCGTGGTCGGGGGCTTGTTGGTTATCGCATCGATCGTTGCACTCGCGATCTCAATTTTCCTTGCCATCAGTTATATCAAGTATAACAGACGGCAGAACAGTGCGGGCAAAACCGGAGAGGAAATTGCAAGAACGATACTGGACAGAAACGGATTGCAGAAGATCAGAGTTTCGAAAAACGGCTCCATCCTCTTCGGAAACAGTTACAGCCATTACTTCAAAAAGGTTAGACTCAGAAGGTTGACATGGCAGAAGAAGAGTGTGACCTCGCTTGCCATGGCGGCGCAGAAATCTTCGCTTGCGGTTATGGATAAGGAAAATGACCCCGATATGAGAAAGCTCGTCCGCCTGACACCGCTTATCTATCTCGGCCCCCTTGCTTTTGTTCCGATGGTCATCATCGGCGCATTGCTGGATGTGGTTGTTTTGAAAAGCTCGGGTGCTGCCTGCCTGATTATCTGTTCGGCTTTGGGGCTTGCGTTCTATCTCGCTTCGTTCGTGATGTCACTGCTCGTTCTGAAAACCGAGAAGAAGGCACAGGTTCGTGCATATGAGATTATGAAGGCAAACGGCCTTGCCACGGCGGAAGAGCTGGAATCGTGCAAAAAATTATTCAAGCTTTATAATATTGAGTATGTGAACAACATGATCATTGCTTTGCTGGAGCTTGTATATCGCGTGCTTCAGATCATTGCATACGTGCAGAATTCTTCCTCATCAAAAAATAATTAAGCAGATCAATCAAATATTTTGGAGGGTATATTTATGAAATACATATTGGATTTGTTGTTTCCCGATGTTGAAGCCGGGAATTACACGGCATTGGTCGTGATTGCCTGCGTTGCATTTACGCTTTGGCTTCTGACGGCCGTTGCAAGATGGCGCACATTTAATAAGATGGGTGAAGCGGGCTGGAAAGCATTCGTTCCGTTTTACAGTCTTTATATCCTGTATTCTAAGTGCTGGAGTACAAAGGCCGCATGGAACTGCATCATGGGAATTATCGTTTCTGCGCTCTTTGAATTCGGAGCATTCAAAACGAATGGCGAAATTGCGACGATTCTATGTTCAATAGGCGAATTGATGGTTGCCGTATATATGCTCTATCTTTCTGTCCGTATCAATTTCCGTGTTGCAAAGGCCTTTGGGCACGGGGCAGGCTTCGGATTCGGACTGTGGCTTTTCCCCTACATTTTCACATTCATTATCGGCTTCGGAAAGTCCGAATATATCGGCAATCCTCTGCCGGAAGCCAAAAACAAACAATAAACGGTATGAAAAAAGGACTGCGGTTGCCGAAGTACCGACGGCATCCGCTGTCCTTTCCCCTTTTATTGATTTTAGTTGCCTTTTCTGTACGTATGAATTCCCATCAGTAACAAGATAACGCCGATTGCAACTCCGCCTATGTAATAAAGCGGTGGTTGCTCATGACCCACCATATAGCCTGACTTTTCCAATATGAAAAGAGCGATGTCGGCTAATATGGCGAAGGATGCCAAGATAATGATGATAAGACCTCTTTTTTTTGCTTTTCATTGAAATCTCCTTTGTTTGTTCAAAGAATTATGATATAATTATTCCATCGGTATTCGCAATGACGCTATGCGCATCCTTGCATCCGATCTGACAAAAACCATTGTATATGACAAAGTGCAACAAAAGTGCAACAATCACTGATAATTAATAAAAAAATTATTATAACATCAAAAGCGTGGTGAAGCGTATGAAATTTAATGAGTTCAACTATATGAGTGCCGCTCTTGAAGTTTTTGCGGCGGCAGTGACGGCGGTTATGCTGATCGGGTGCTTTCTGGAACGGAAACACAAGACAAAATCCGGGAAGCTGTTTGTCTGGTGCCTGATCTCCCAGACTGCTATGCTATTGGTTGATGCGCCGATCTGGATTCTGCTTGCAAATCCGAAGCCGGAAAGTGTTATTCCGATAAAAATCCTTTCCTTTTTCTCGGACGCATTTCTTTGCGCGTTGATCTCCCTATATGCCTATTGCCTGACAGAGTATATCAATGAGCGAAAAAAGATCTCTTACGGGTATACCAATCTTATTACCGTACTGTGCGGCATTTCATTGGTCCTTTGGTTGATCAATGCATTCAACGGAATGTATATCTACTATGATGCGACCGGACTGGATCAGACGGGTCCCCATTATCTTTTGAGTCAGGCGTTCAATGTGGTTCTTCCTGCTATGACGATGGTTTTGGCTTTCCGCTATCACGATGTCATCGGTTGGAGGAATACATGGATCTGGGTGTTGTACGGCTTGATTCCGGTATTGAGTATTCCGGTTCAGGTCTTGTGGGCGGTGACGCCTGTCTGCATTGCCACAACGGTATCCCTTGTTTTGGTCTATACACTGATCCATGTGGAACAGGCTGAACGTGAGGCAAATATCGAAAAGGAGCTTGCACAAAAAGAGCTCGCCCTATCGGAGAGCAACAACTCTTTGGTGCTCTCGCAGATACAGCCACATTTTTTGTATAACGCTCTGACCTCAATTTACCGCTTGTGTGACGTAAGGCCAGAGGCGGCGAAAGAGGCGGTCAGTAACTTTTCCAAGTATCTGCGCGGCAATCTCGATTCCATTAAGCAAAAAAAGATGATCTCGTTTGCGGACGAGCTGAAACATTTGCAGGCGTATCTTGCCCTTGAAAAAATTCGATATGACGATTATTTAGAAGTTCGGTATGACATCCAGGCAATGGAATTCTTCCTGCCACCTCTGACCATTCAGCCGCTGGTGGAAAATGCGGTCAACCACGGGATCAGCGATCTGCCGGAGGGTGGCTGTATCACCATTTCGACAAATGAGGAACCGGACCATTATGAGATCCGCATCAGCGATAACGGTGTCGGTTTTGACCCGGATACGCAGCCGATTGACGGCCGGTCGCACATCGGTATTGCCAATGTGCGGAGCCGACTGGATATCATGTGCCACGGCACGCTTGATATTATCAGTGCGCGCGGAAAGGGTACGACAGCGATTATAACAATACCCAAAGGAGAAACAGCAGATGAAGATCATTGCGGTTGATGATGAAAAACTGGCACTTGACACCCTGGTCGATTCGATTGAAAAAGCCGTTCCGGATGCAAGCATAACCGGCTTTCGAAAGCCTGATGATGCTTTGCAATTTATCCGCGAAAATGATTGCGAGATCGCCTTTTTGGATATTAAAATGCGTGGTATGACGGGACTCGAGCTTGCCAAGCGCCTGAAAGAAATCCGGGGAGATATCAATATCATTTTTGTTACCGGATATTCGGAGTATTCGCTTGACGCTTTCCGGCTTTATGCCAGTGACTATCTCTTGAAGCCGGCAACGCCGGATGCAGTCAAGCTGGCAATGGAGCATCTGCGAACGCCGGTCAAACCTGTGCAGACCAAAAGAGTCCGTTTTCAGTGCTTTGGAAATTTTGAGATATTTGTCGATGACAAACCGCTTATTTTTGGACGGGCAAAATCCAAAGAGCTTCTCGCCTATCTCGTCGACCGAATGGGTGCATCTGCCACAATGGGCGAACTGATGGCGGTCATTTGGGATGACGGAGCCGACACTTCTTCCAGACAAAGCAATCTGCGGAATCTGATTGCGGACATGAAAAATGTTCTTTCCGATGCGGGGGTTGGGAATATTATTCTCAAGAACCGCAACAGCATTGCCATTGACTGTGAGTCGGTGGACTGCGATTATTACGATTTCCTCCACCACATTCCGTATGCAGTCAATTCCTATCGCGGGGAGTATATGATGCAGTATTCGTGGGCAGAAATAACAACCGCAGCACTTCAGTAACCTTTTTTACGGGAACAGCTGCAAAAATCTGTTTTTTGCTTTTTCTAACAAAAACCATTGAATCAGTTTTTTCTTGCTTTGGAGGACAAGCTTATGACGACAAAAGACCGAACTTTATATGTTTTAAAATATCTGTGGCAGAATTCCGACGAGGAACATCCCGCAACCGTTTCGGATATCCTCTCTGCCCTCGCAAGTGAAGATATTAAGGTCGAACGCCATGCGCTCGTGTCGGATATCGAGAAGCTTACAGAGTTCGGGATAGATATCGTTTGTGTCAAAAGCTCACCGAACAAATACTTTATCGGGCAACGCACCTTTGAACTGCCCGAGTTGAAGCTGCTTGTAGATGCGGTTGAATCCTCCCACTTTATATCTGCTACCAAAAGTCACAATCTTGTGGAAAAGCTTTACGGTATGACAAGCACCTATCAAGCAGCGGAATTAAACCGCCATTTGTATATTGACGGCAGAGTAAAAAGCGACTGCAAAACGCTGTACTACACCGTAGATTTGATACATAAAGCCATCAAAGAACAACGGCGTATACGCTTTAAGTATGTAAAGTATACCATCGAAAAGAAAAAGGTGTATAAGCATAACGGCTGCATCTATGAGTTCTCCCCTTATGCAATGCTCTGGCACGACGACAGATATTATGTCCTCGGATATTCCGAACGGCACGAAAAAATCGTAAAGTTCCGTGTTGACCGTATTGCGAAAGCAGAAGCGACGGATATTCCATCGGTAAAAGAACCTGCGGACTTTGAGCCTGTCGCCTATCTCAAAAGCATTATTGCAATGTATGACGGGAAAATGGAAACCGTGCGCTTGAAGTGTACCCCGGATATGATGAAAGTCATCATCGACCGCTTCGGAAAAGATGTATTTACAGAGCCTTGTGATGACGGCTTTGTGGCAGAGGTAAAGGTTTCCGTAAGCCCTACTTTCTTCGGTTGGGTATTCGGTTTTGCCGGAAAAATAAAGATTACTTCGCCTCAGCAGGTCGTAAATGAGTATAAATCGGCTTTGGGCAAAGCGCTTGATGAGGGCTGAAAGCCTTGTTTTAAGCCAAACAAAAAGAATTTTCAAGAGAGTTGGTAGGAAAACCTACCAACTCTCTTTTTGCCTATTGCAATATCCGAAACTTTCTGATATAATACATCTATCTGATACAGCCTGTATCAGATAGAACGGAGGACGATAAAATGCGTTCTAAAAACACTGACCTTATGAATGAAATCAAAAAGTTTGCAGAAGAATACTATCTCGAATATTGGAAGTCCCCCTCTACCTCCGAAATTGCCGGCGCTGTCGGCGTGACGAGGGCAACGGTATACAGATACTTAATAGATATGGCTGAGCGCGGAATGATTGATTATGACGGTTCTGAAATTAAAACCGATGTTACACGCAAATATACCGATACGGGAAACAATGCGGTCATTCTTGACTGCTCTGTTTCCTGCGGCATCGGACTTCCCGAAGAAGAACGGGTGCTTGAATATGTGAAGCTGCCGAAAACCGTATTCGGCACGGGCGACCTCTTTCTGCTCAAAGCAAACGGCGATTCTATGGTTGACGCCGGTATTGAGGACGGAGATTGGATCGTTGTCCGTAAGCAGACGGACGCGAATGAAGGAGACATTGTTGTGGCTCTCTTTGAGGGGCTGAATAATCTGAAATACTTTTATTGGAATAAGAAAAAGAACTGTGCCGTTCTTCGCTCTGCCAACAAAGCGAAGGGATATAAGGACATTGAGGTTTATGACCTGCAAATCCAAGGCGTTGCACAGAATGTTATCAAAGGACTTTAAGCTGTAAACGGAGGTGCGTACCTTGGAAAAGGTATATGTCAATGTAGATTATCAGGTGCTCGTCGGCGGCGCAATAAAGCCGGTCCGGATTTATTGGCACGACGGCAGAGCCTTTGATATCCGAAAAACGCTTCACTGCTGCACCTCCGAAGATGAGTATGAAGGAATTCGCTACACGGTGTTGATCGGTAGTGCGGAAAAATATCTATACCGAATCGGCGGCAAATGGTATGTTGAGCCGATTCAGACGGAGGTGGACACAGGTTGAGAAGCTATATTTCATTCGGAGAGCTTGAAGAACTCGGCGAAACAATCGTAAGAGAGTATCTCCGAAAGACCAAACGCTATAACGCCCTATGTGTGGATATAGAGGGTTTGGTTACGGATTATTTGGGACTTACCGTAGTTTACGAAAACATTGCGGAAGATGATCCGAACAAGATTGCCTTCCTTTCCAACGGTAAGCGACCGTTGTGGGTTTCCCGTAACGAGGAACGAATACAGGTCGTGTTTCCGAAAGGAACGGTTGTTATGGACAAGGTATTGCTCCACGAAAACGAAAGCAGCCGACGCAGATTTACACTCGGACATGAGGGCGCGCACAGCGTTATTGCGAAACAGAATCCAATGCAGGATGTCGGATGCTTTCATAACGAATTTGATCCAGAGCGAGTGTATACAATAAAAGAACAAAAAGAATTGATGTCTTTTTCCGAAACGCAAGCCGACAGGCTTTCGTCGGTTTTTCTTATGCCCCGGTTTATTTTGCGAAAGGTTATGAAAAAGTACAAATGCGAGAATGGATTGCCCGTATACGGTTGGAATGTCTTTGCCCCGGAGGACAAACTAAAGCTTCGCAAAATGGCTGACTGTATGGGCGTATCCTTTCAGGCTTTGGTTATACGGCTTAAAACACTGGGGCTTCTGATGCCCCGTGATCTGACCGTATACTTGGAGAACGACTTGCAGCTCGGAGGTGCGAAATGACCGGAGAGATTTTGTATGACAGCAGATACGGCCAGCTTACTCCGGAGGTCGCAGAGATAATACTGAAATCCCGCGAAGAAGTGAAAAGCTTAAAGGGCAGAACGCTCAAATGCCCTATATGCGGTTTTCGGCTTGAAGAAGTCTATGAGATAGCCTCCGGTTATGTCCATGTGAAATGCCGCAAATGCAAGCTGGAGGAACCGCTGAACCTTGCTTATTTCAGAAGAATAAAGAAAAGCGTATTGGTTATAAACCCGTATATCATCGGGAAAATTAAAAGATAAGGAAACGGAGGTATAAAAGTGGACAGAACCTATCTTTGCATTGACTTAAAAAGCTTTTATGCCTCCGTTGAGTGTGTAACGCGCGGGCTTGATCCGTTGACGACCAATCTTGTGGTTGCAGATGTCGGCAGAACCGAGAAAACCATCTGCCTTGCGGTTACGCCGTCGCTGAAAGCTTACGGTATCCCCGGCAGAGCAAGACTGTTTGAAGTTATCCAAAAGGTTGAGCAAATCAATCGGCAGCGCAAATACAATGCACCGCGTCATAAACTCGATTGCGAATCGTATAACGCCGTTGAACTCGCAAGAAACCCATCCCTGGCTCTCAGTTATATTGCCGCACCGCCGAGAATGGCTTACTATATGGAATACAGCACTCGGATCTATAATATCTATCTCAAATACATTGCTCCCGAGGATATCCATGTGTATTCCATAGACGAGGTGTTCATTGATCTTACGCATTACCTGTCAACCTACAAATGCACCGCGAGAGAACTCGCACAGACAATGATAAAAGATGTCCTTGCGAATACAGGTATTACCGCAACGGCAGGCATCGGCACAAATATGTACCTTGCCAAAATTGCAATGGATATCACCGCAAAGAAAATGCCTGCTGACGAGAACGGCGTCCGTATTGCCGAGCTTGATGAGATGTCATACCGCAAAGAGCTTTGGACACATAAGCCGCTGACTGACTTTTGGATGCTCGGCAGCGGTATTGCCAAAAAGCTTGAAGCAAACTATATGTATACTATGGGCGATGTTGCCCGTTGTTCGCATTATGACGAGGCAAAGCTGTTTAAGCTGTTCGGCGTTAATGCGGAACTGATTATAGACCGCGCTTGGGGCTGGGAGCCGACAACTATTGCCGATATAAAGGCGTATAAGCCGTCCTCCAACAGTTTAAGCGTGGGACAGGTACTCAAATGTCCGTATAACTACGAAAAAACAAAGCTGATTGTCCGTGAAATGATCGACCAGCACGTGCTTGACCTTGTGGATAAGGGACTCGTAACCGATCAGATTGTGCTCGATATCGGGTATGATATAGAAAACCTGACCGATCCGAAAATCAGCGCAAAGTATCACGGAGATGTCACAACCGACCGCTACGGGCGTAAAGTACCGAAACACGCGCACGGAACGGCAAATTTAGAGAAAAAGACATCTTCATCACACATCATAACAGAAGCGACAATGAACCTGTTTGACCGCATCATAAACAAGGATTTGCTCGTTCGCCGTATTACGGTTGCGACCTGTAAGCTCGTCAGAGAAAGCGATGTAAAAACCGAAACCGTTGCAGAGCAAATATCGCTTTTCGATGATCCTGTTGAAAAGGAAAAGAAAGAGCAAGCCGAAAAGCAGGCTCTTGAACAGGAAAAACAAATGCAAAAAACGATTATCGGCATAAAGAAGCGATTCGGCAAGAACGCTATTCTGAAAGGCATGAACTTTCAGGAAGGTGCAACAGCCCGGGAACGCAACGAACAGGTCGGAGGTCATAAGGCGTGAGCGAAAAAGCAGAAGAACTGTATGCGGACATTATAAATCTTCCGCATCACGAATTGACAACACGGCAGCGTATGCCGCGAATAAACCGTGCCGCGTCCTTTTCTCCGTTTGCGGCGCTGACAGGATATGACGATCAGGTAAAGGAAGCCGGACGGCTGACGGACGAGCGTATAGAGCTTGATGACGGCACGATAAGTACACTGAATGATAAGCTGAACTATGCCGTTTCACTGTCCGATGAACAGCCGGAAATATCCGTGACCTACTTCAAGCCGGACAGTAAAAAGAACGGCGGCGAGTATGTGACGCATACCGGAGTAATCAAGCGTGTTGACGAATATGAGCGCAAGCTGATATTCACCGATAAAACCGTAATTCCGATAGATGACATTTACGGAATCGACGGTGAAATATATAGTGGTTTATATTGATATACTACTCCGGAATGCAAATAACTTATTACAGGAGATAAATCGGAAAGGTATATGCCTTTTCGTTGATGGGACGAATGTGGTCACAGTTATCAATGATAAGACCGGGTTTGATATTCAGCTTATATTTACTCAGAACATCAAAGTTTTTGGTAGGCTTTGTAGGAGCAATACCTTTCTTAACCTCGATAGGGTAAATATCTCCGGCATTCACATAGACGAGGTCAATTTCTTTTTGATCTATATCACGATAGTAAAAAAGAGACTCTTTCGGATCTTTGTTGTATGCATAGAAATTTTTGATGATTTCGCTGACTACATAGGTTTCAAAGAAAGCACCATTCATTGCACAGGATTCCAACATTTCCGCATTGGGCCACTTGCAAAGATAAGCGCAAAGTCCGGTATCCATAAAGTAAAGCTTTGGAGACTTAATGATTCTGTTCGAAACATTAGACATATACGGCTGCAGCAGGTAGATAATACCCGATGTTTGCAGAATGGAAATCCAACGCTTGCAGGTGCGTACATCAATTCCGACAGTGTTTGCAATCTGATCGTAATGTAGTTCCTGTGCGGTGCGTAAAGCAACCACTGAGATAAAATTGCGGAACTGAAATTCGCTGGAGGCTTCAATGAGCTTCATAACATCTCGCTCAATGTAGGTGTTAACATAAGACTTAAAATAGATATCACGCTCTGAAATGCCGGTGCAGATATCGGGAATGCCGCCTTTGAATATTTCCTCAAAAATTTCCTTTTTGCCGATATATTTTCTGCCGTCATTCTCTCTTTTCTTTATCTCGCTGATTTCAGGATCAAAGAGAGGCGCATTGTAGCTGTTCTTTTCCGCAAAGGTAAATGATGACATGTCAATCACGCCGCAGCGTCCGGCTAAGGAGTCGGAAATGCTTTCCTGAAGCTCGAAACGGTTTGAACCGGTCAGAATATACATCAGTTGTCTTTCCTCGCCGTTTTTCATCCAAACAAGCCGCTGTTCATCAATGATCTTTTTGATTTCGTCTAAAAGCTTCGGCGCTTTCTGTATCTCATCAATAACTACAGGCCATCCGTAGCTCTCCAAAAACAATTTCGGGTTATTGACTGCCAACGCACGGTCTTCGCCGTCGTCGAGGGTTACTTTTTTGTATTTGTCGCCGAATAAATGGTCAATGGTTGTTGATTTACCAACCTGCCTCGGACCGTAAACTACTACGCAGGGAAAGGATTGACCTGCAGCGAGAATGGCTTTTTCTACGGTTCTTTTAATATACATGAGAATAACACTCCTTGATAATTTTTGTTTGCTGATTGATCGGCAATATATTATAACCGACTCTAATCTATTCAGTGATTAAAGTATAGCACATAATTTCGATTAAGTCAACATATCAATGCCGTTTTCATCGGAATTATATTATATAGTATACCCACGCATTTATAAAATACTCACTTGAACAAACATAGTAACCCGATTACTGTAATCGTTGCGCAAGCTCGATATTTCGGAAATACTACATAACAACTGAATAACTGACTTTAATTCGTGCAAGCAGAGCCGGTCGAAAGACCGTGATTTCCAAGCGCCGTACAAGGTTGAGACTTAATAGTATGGAAAAACCATATCTATTGGTCTTGATTTGTACGGCGCTTTTTTTGTGCCCAAAAACACTTGTACGGTAATTGGAGTCCTTTCCTCGGCTTGCCCGGGAAAGGACTTTTTTATGTCATTGGGGACTTTTTTCAATTTTTCAAACGGTTATAGATCTGAGCTAATCCGTATCGGAGGTGACGACTTGAAACCGTGGCAGTGCTACATAGCCGGATATCCGTAATCTCCCGAATTTTTGAACCCGAACCATTTTCAAAAATTCAATTCAAAGGAGATTACAACAATGAGAAAGCTGTTTTTTGTAAAGAGAAATATAAACGAACCCACAGGGGCAAGTAATTGGATAGAAATGAATGT
>Ga0129314_1000523_pt1 | contig 39617 bp, 43 predicted proteins | sample O1111metagenome_FD_94431 | JGI IMG/M metagenome (GOLD analysis project Ga0129314, IMG submission 94431) | Orangutan individual fecal microbial communities from fecal samples from Wisconsin, USA - O1111 metagenome | ecosystem: Host-associated > Mammals > Digestive system > Large intestine > Fecal... | reverse complement strand
TGACTCCATTATCATCAAGTACATACATCTTGCCGTTATCAAGATAACGGTCAACCATATCTTCCTGCTCATCTGCTAATAGGAGCAAATCAAGATATTGTTTTTTATTTTCTTTAACTTCAAGAATTTTCATCAATCGCACCTACAAATTCAAATTTATCGTCTTGTTCCATTCTTATCAAAATTCTTTTTTAATGCTATTTCTGTTGGGAGAATAGACCCAATTAAAGGAATAAGTTGAACACCACAGATAATTCCTCCTATACTCCCAACACAATCTTCATTTTTTCCAATCACTAAAAGCATGAATATTACTGTTATCGGCAACATAACCATTCCACAGACATACCAGACTTTACCACAATATTTATGAGCAAATTCCCATGTGTCTTTGTTCTTCATAGACATCGAAGTCCGATATCCAAATACTGAATTTATTTCCTTGGGAGCCTTTTTCATAAAATATCTTCCAAAACCAATCATCGTAAATGGAAGAAGCAAATCCATAATCAACATAAAAATCCAAAACCCCATTGTAAACCTCCTTTACTACAACTTCCGATTTGTATAACCTCTCTTAACATCTAATCCACTGCCTGCAAACACCCAAAATGGTCGAGTTGCCGGATTGGTTGTCACCCTTTTTCATTTTCCAAAAATCATCCCAAAATGCCTGACATCTAATCCACTGTCTCAAATTGCGTTATCTAATCCGAGGTTACAACCTGACATACATTTTGCAGTAGATATATTTCCATATAAGAAAACCGAGCTTTTTCAGAAGTCTGGCTTCAAATCCAAACCTCCGAAAAAGCCCGGAAATACACCGCTTTCAGGCACTTGATTTTATTTTCTTGACATCAAGACTACCGTCTCCACGTGGCACGATACCTTCTGATTGATGTCTGGTTTTGTGCCCGTTCGCGGAAACATATCCTGTCAAAACGGAAACAGGTCCACACCTTCTAAGACCGCACATCCACAGCTGTAAATAGATGCAATCTGTGGCAAAATTGACATTCATATCACGGTCTTAACCATTGAAGTCTATGGGAACAAATCGGTATAAGCCCTTTTCTACCTATATAATGCAAGGCGATTTTACACTGCTACTCTCTGCCACTGTCTCGACCGTTGAGACAGTGAAGGCCGTTCAACTTCTACACAATCCATCCGCTCTGACCTCTGATTGGCCATACACTCGCAGGGAGTTGAGTTGCCGGATTTCACCGTCTCGACCTGGAATCTGGTCATCATTTTATCTGTATCACATATGCCCTAGTTTCCATTAGATTTGAACTATTCGGAAATTCCGAATAGTTCATTTAAACTGATTTGCGAATTGGGTAAATACTGTTTTTTCAATTTCGTCCTATGAATAACCACTACCAGCAGTTATCCAAAATTATCAGATAACTGACCCCTCTTGTAATTATGAGTTATTCGAATTTTTCGAATAACTGAATCCTGTTGCAGATAAATGCTATAAATAAACCTTTTCTTATTTTTCAAGCAATTTTATCATCCGCTGAACAATACGTTCAACCTGCCCGGATTCCACTCTCTGATCAAAAGCACCATTACAAAAATGATCTTCTCGTAATAGCATCGTTAACAAAGCTGAACATAAATCATAATCAGCATGTTCCAATCGCTTTAACTCTTCATTGCAATTTATAGGCTCTGTGGTCATGTAATCCCAGTAGTTTGTTTTTAGGTCACCAGTCTCTTCAAGCACCTCATAGCTATTGGTAACATTTATATTTGAGAGCAACTGCCTAAACTTCATTATCTTTTCTTCGTTTGTCATCCCTTGCTCCTCTCCGGTAAATCAAAGTGCGTTTCCGCAATAGTATTCAGTTGCTTAGCAATATCCGAAAATGGCAAATTCAAGTCCAATGTTCTGACGGTAATCTGGTTACCATGCATTTGATACACGTTGTCCGGTTGAATCTCTTCTTCCGTTTTTGCATACAGCAACATCCCGGAAACCTTGTGAGCTTCATCTCCAAATTCATAATCGCGATTCTTCACATACGTGAATATCTGGTACATATTATTCGAATGGAGCGTGTGTTTGTCATACTGTGTTTGAGTTGTGTGACTATAATATTTCGCGTCAATTATCAGTACGGTATTACCTTTTTGCAGATGAATATCACTCTGCATTACCGGCAACATCGTTCTGATTCCGTCGTCCACAGACCAAGGTATCTGAGAAGCACTGACTGACAGCTCAGGAAAATGCTTACTGTAATATTCAAGAATAAATTTCTCATACAGTCTACACATACGTTGCTCATCCACAAATGATGCAAGCCTATACTCTCCAGCATCTGTTGTGATAAGCATGCCCTCAATTATCAGCTGACAAATACTTATAAGCATCCTGTAAGTCTGATTATTTCGCTGAAATCTAATCGATGACCACCTTATGGAGGTTGGCTCAAGCGTATCAACATCGGAAAAGAATAACATCTTCTTTTTCAAATCATCCTTGTACTCTGCCTCAACCTTTGCATTTCGCAGTAACAGCATAACAGCCGTCTTAAGTATCTGATTGAGAAGATTATTCTCAGACAACTCATCATAATCACATGTCAGTAGCTGCTTACGTGCCAGTCGATTCTTAATTGTTCCCGGCAGGTTAATCTTCCCGCGCATCACCGGGAGCTCCTCCTGACGGTTTATATACTCCCGGTAGAGACCTTGTTTCAGCTGAATTCCAATCCCTCTTGCAAGAATCGCAGCTAATAGATCATACATCTCGTCAAACGATTCAACTGCTACATCATCATAGTTTTCCTGATTCAACGTTTGGAAAGCGTATGACAACATATAATATATGTTTTTGATGAGTATGCTCTTATCTCTTGTCATTGAAACACACCGTGCAAGATGTTCTCCCACCGCTGTAATTTTGAACTTTCATCAAACCAGTATTCACTGAGCATCGGTAAAATATCAAAATCAACAACGTCCTTCATCCATTCTTCTGTACAGTCATCTGCATTGCAGAAATAGCTATGCCCTATGCAGAAGCCTTTACCCAGCGACTTATCCTGAGCTATTTCCTTGTTGAGTTCCTTAATACGCTCAATGAGAGTGTTGAATGTTTCATTTGCAAAACCATTCTGATAATTGATAAATCCTTCTGAATCAAAGCCTGGTTCCATATCAAAAAAGCTGAATCTACGCCTTAATGCATAATCAATCATTGCCAAACTTCGATCTGCAGTATTCATCATTCCGATAATGTGCAATCTCTTAGGTACTGAAAAGCTCAAGCCATTATATGCAAGCGTTGCTTTTTTATCTCGATAATCAGCCTCTATCAGCATCAGCAATTCTCCAAAAATCTTGCTCATGTTTCCACGGTTGATTTCATCTATGATGAAGAAATAGTCTTTATCGGGATGGTTTGCAGCCTTTTGGCAAAAACGATAGAAAATACCATATTTTAGTTCAAATCCATTTCCCACAGGTTTATAGCCCATCATGAAATCTTCATAAGAATAATTCTGATGGAACTGAACAAATTCGATACGGTCATCATCTTTTTCACCCATCACAGAGTAGGCTAATCTTTTAGCTGCAAATGTCTTTCCAACTCCTGGTGCTCCTTGCAAAATGATGTTCTTTTTCTTTTTCAGAACCGCCGCAAGCCTATCGTATTTGGCTTCTGTCATATAGACTTCTCTTAAAAAATCTGTTTTCGTATATTCGGTATTGCCTTTCCCTGACGGAGCCGGATTTTCCTCTCGGATCATGTCGATGATAAAATCATATTCTCCACGTGTAAGCTTAAACAAGCTGCCCTGTGTCATAGAGAAATATTCCATCTTCTCAAGCTCTGAGCATTCTTTCAACGTCGAAAAATCAATAGGAGAGGAAAGGCCTTCTACTTTCTCAAAATAGATTTTTTGCCCGTCTTGCTCCGCACTAACGCGCAGAATTGCAACGATCTGCTTTACTGGTGTTGATTCATAACCAATTACCATATCGCCAGCCTTAGCATCTAAGAAGTTCTGAAAAATCCTGCGTTTATTTCCATTATCGTTATAAAGGGTATAGTCCTGAACCTCACCAATTGGCATACTGGACATACTCCATATTTTAGGATTTGCATTTAAAAACCAGTAGCGCAAACCTGATGCATCATTCTTCAGAAGTTCTTCTTTTGTAATGTCAAAATAAGGCTTTAAGATATAGTCTTCAAAGAGCTGTGTTTCACTTTTGGGAACAACAATGCAAGTCGAGTTCTCGTTTGGCGTCCACCACTTTTTATTTCCAGAATAGGCACTTGTATCACGAGACTCCGTAATAACCGTATAACTTCTCTCATACCAGCCATCCTGCTTTTCTGGATTTTCATTTACTTCATCCGAATCAATACGTCCCAAAAGCCGTATGCTGTTTCCACGGCACAAATAGAAGAAATCGCCTTTCTTCATTGTAGCCATAAAATCTTCGCCCTGAGATACTTTTGATTTACCCTTTGCAGCTGTATCCTTATGTACCACAATTACTTGTCTTTTTTCAAATGCCGCTGCCTCTACATCAGAAATACAGTCATTACCATGGCTTATCTTCCAGAAATTAGGCTCTAAATTTGCATACAAATTCACCTTAGACAAATCAACTCGTCCAAGAGCTTCTGCAAGCTCATCTCTAAGCTTCCAAACATAAGATCCTTCTTCATCCTTCTTGGCAGCCTTGCCAACATAAAGAACCGGCCACCATTTACTTTCATCGTTGTCCCGCGACATTATTGGGCAGTTTGTTTTATTTACAATCCTTCTGGCCAACGCTGATGATCCTGAATTATAGAAATTCTTACTTTCACCGTATTTTATTGCAAGCTGAGTGCAGGTAGCCTTCCCTCCATAATCAAGAATACGCTTCATTATTTCAAGGCTACTGTCTGTAAATATATCCGCATCATTAAGCAATACTTCCCAATCATCGACTGATAATGCAGGAGTATAATCTGTCGGCCACCATTCATCTGATGTCGGTGCTGATTCATCTTTATTTAGGTATCGACTTATAAAGAATCCAACATCAATCGTCAGTGTTTTTAATTCCGGATCCGGATAGCAAGTCCCTGTTATTTGTGATGCAAGCATATTTTTGAGTTCTTCATCTTGCTTCAACTCGTCACAGATTTCATTATAGAAAGCAAAAAAATTACGAATGTTATCTGCATATGCACCCTTTTTGAACATATAATCGCTTTCCAGCTCATTGGAAACTGCCTTTATCTCTGTAAGTTTATAAATGTAGTATTTATCCGGATAACGCAGCCACAAATAGGTACATATCGCATTCTCATACTGATAATGCTGTGCCGCACCATTGCCATATCTTTCAAGAAGGCTATTCGATTTCTGCTTGAAAGAGTCAATACGTTCATACACATCTTTGCCTTCATCAAAGAGCTCAATGAACATTGCTCTGACTTCTTCCTGTGCTATCTCCGCAAACTTGATAATCATTTTGGCCGGAAAGTTATTTACTGAAGCCAGCAGATTACCTGTCTGCGATAACGCCTTTGTAAGCATTGCCGCAAAATCATCCGCATTAACATCCCAGTTCACCTGAAAGCATTTTACAGCTTCCCACTTATATTTTTCGTCCGGCCACTGTGTCTGTATAAATCGTTTCTTGTATTCAACAAGCGCTGACTTTAATCGCATTTTATTGAACATTACAAATCACCACCTTATCATTTTGCATTACGAAGACTCTTGTATATCTCATCAGAGAAAATACCAAGAACCTGCCTCTTCATCTCATCATTGGAGAGAAGCATGGAGAAGAAGTCCTGATTCTGTGACAATCCCTCAATCAAAGCGTCGTCAATATCATCAAAATAGGAAAACTCAAAATCCTGCTGCGTATTATTACGTGCGCTGGTCTTCAGTTTGTCTGACTTCATCAGAATATCTCGAATCTGCAGCATGGCTTTGACCACCACATCGTTGTCATAATTCTTACCAGTACGGCTGTTAATTTCATCGATGATCTCAGATAGTCTCTTTTCCTTGTCTTCTGTCAGTCCAAAATGCTCTGCTGTCGGGAGCTTCATAACCGGATCGGCAACGAGATCAGCTGACTTATGTTCTTCGCCCTTTTTCTGTACGAAATTAGTAGCCTTAATCTTTCCATCCAGATTAAAACCACCGCCTGGATGTTTGATATTAATATAGGCAAGGAGATAAGACACAAAGTTATATTTCTTATGTAAATCAGTATCTTCAAAGCTGGACACCTGCAGCAGAAATTCATAGAAGCGGACAAAACTTCTCATATCAGCTACGCACTGGCGCTGCGTATTATATTCATAATGTTCAATCAGCTTCTTGCTCTTCTGAAGGAAAAAGGTTAATCGCTGTTTCTGCTTCCCATTCACTTTGTCGGCATACAGGATATCGTTAGCTGCTTCGATATCAGCCGGATCTAATATGCCATAAGCATCAATCTTAGCTTCCAGATCATATACCGCACTCGGTGTTACAGAATTGGCCAGTAATGTCGTTGTATAATATGGTGCGAAAGCAGATTTGATATCTTCATAGCTATTTACAAAATCCAGCACGAACGTCTTTTTATCATAAGGCGCACAGATACGGTTTAACCGGGACAATGTCTGTACCGCATTAACCCCTTTCAGCTTTTTCAGAACATACATAGCACAGAGTTTCGGCTGGTCAAATCCGGTCTGATATTTATTTGCTACCAGGAGAACCTGATATTTATCCGTATCAAATTCCTTTGTAAGACGATCCTCCGGAAATCCATTCAAAGAGCTTTCCGTATACTCCTGCTCATCATCCGGAAGCTTTACTTTTCCAGAGAAAGCCACCAATGCATGAATGCCCTCGTATCCTTTCTTCGCAATGTAATCTTCAAATGCCTGACGATACTTCACTGCACTCTGGCGAGAAGCGGTAATCACCATTGCCTTAGCCTGACCGCCTAATTCCTGCATGACCGTGGTGCGGAAATGTTCTACAATCACTTCCACACGCTGCCCAATATTGGTATCATGCAATTCTATGAAACGTGCGATCTGGCGTTTCGCATCATTGGTTTTACAACGCGGATCATCCTCAATTTCTTTGTTAATCTGATAGAACGTTGAATACTCCGTATAGTTCTGCAGTACATCCAGGATAAATCCCTCTTCAATAGCCTGTTTCATGGAATATACATGAAATGCTTCCTTCTGGCCCTTTGTGTTCTGATGTCCAAAAAGCTGAATAGTGGTAGGCTTCGGTGTCGCTGTAAAAGCAAACATCGATACATTGGCCTGCTTACCATTCCGCTTGATTTCGCTGGAAATCATATCTTCCACATCTGCTTCCGTATCTTCCCCGGATCCAAGCGTCATCGTGATAGCAGCCATGTCTTTACCGGCTGTCGAAGAATGCGCCTCGTCAATAATGACGGCAAACCGCTTGTTTTTCAAATTAGCTACACTATCAACGATATATGGGAATTTCTGAATCGTTGTTGCAATAATCTTTGTATTGCCATTCAACGCAATCGCCAGGTCCGCAGACACACACTTATCATCCATCACACGGATGAGTCCCGCCTTGTGTTCCATACCCATGATGGCTTTCTGCAGCTGCCTATCTACAACAACTCGGTCTGTAACAATAACAACATTGTCAAAGATAATCTTGTTGTTGGCATCATGCAGTGAAGTTAACCGGTGTGCCAGCCACGCAATAGAGTTAGTCTTTCCGGATCCTGCACTATGCTGAATCAGATAATTCTGCGCTGTACCGTTCTCACGCACATCTGCCAGTATCTTACGTATAACATCCAGTTGGTGATAACGTGGAAAAATCAGATTTTCCGAGCGCTTCACTTTTCCGGTTTCTTCATCGACCTTTTCTTTTACTTCCACAAAGATAAACTTGCTGATCAGATCGAGAATCGTATCCTTGGTAAGGATATCCTCCCACATATAGGACACACTGTATTTATCTTTAAATGCCGGATTCCCAGCTCCTGCAGTAACGCCGTGACCATTACCCATGTTAAAAGGCAAGAAGAATGTAGCCTGACCATCAAGCTTTGTTGTCATATATACTTCTTCTAAATCCATAGCAAAATTCACAAGAGTTCCCGCTTTGAACCGGAAAAGTCTTGTCTTTGGATTTCGGTCAGTACGGAACTGATAGATGGCATCCTGATAAGACTGACCTGCCGCATTACATTTCAGCTCAAAAGCCATAATTGCCAGACCATTCAGGAAAATAACCACATCGATTCTTTCCTTGTCGCTGGCCCAGACCTCCTCCATCACAGAGAAAATATTCTGGCTGTATTTCTTCGTCAATTCCTGATTAAATGTAGTCGCGGGCTTCGTATACATGAGCTCAATCTTCTGATTCGAGAGCTCGATGCCATGCTTCAGCACCTCAATCAGACTGCCACGTGTCTTCGTAGTCTCCGCATTGATGAAGCTAACAATCGTCTCTTCCAGATCATCTTTGTAAATTTTACGCAGATAATTCATTGTATCAGGCTGTGTATCGTTCAAAAATTTAAAAAGCATCTCACGATCCACGGCATAATAGCGGTCAAAATTCGTAGCTTTACGGACTACAAAACCATTGTCCTTTTCCAGTCGCTCTAACAAGAACTTCTGGTATTCCTTCTCAGAGAGGATGGATGCCTGATGGATTAGGCGCTTATGGTATTCTGAGGCTCTTTTTGCAGTACCATCTGCATCCTGTTGTTCCACATGAAGCTCAAGTATATTTTTATCATCCATTCGCTTTAAGCCTCCTCTCTAATCCATCTTCCTGTTTTCAAATCGATAAACTCATCCAGCTTTATTTTTCCTTCAAAATCTGCCCCATATTCACCGGCACGAGTCTGGTCATCAAACTTGAAGCTGTTGTTATAGTATCTACCGGTCTTGGTTTTCCGAATCAGGCCATTGTACATCATGAACTGAATCACGCGCTTATGATTCTCAATGTCATCACCATTCAAGTAAAAGCAAATCACTCCCGTTGGAGCAAGCTGCACTTCCATGTCGGTACACTTGCACTCATAGCATACGTGCTCCGCAATGGCCTTCTCACATATCTGCTGTGCAAAGGACTGATCTTCAAAAAAGTACATCCACTTGCCGCATTTGTGTTTTTCGAGCTTGCCCTCTTCACCGGAAAGATACCAGTACCATCCACCTTGTCTGATCATATAGCTGGCACCTCCTTCTTTCCTGTGACGTATTCGTAAATTAAGGACTTTTTGTATTCTTCAAGTACTTCTAGCTGCCTTTGTTTATCATCAATACAAGCATTAATCTCAGTACACTTTTTATCCAGATAAGTTGCTATACTTTCCTGAACTTCTACCGGAGGCACCGGGACCATGAAATTGTTAAACGAAGATGTCTGCAATCTCCAACGTCCTAAATTAGAAACTCCCTGCCCTAATGAGTAGAATATTCGATTCATATAACAGGTCTGCATAATATACTTGTAGTAATTCAGGCTGTTATTTTTGTCTCGCAACCTAAAAACGCGATAGTCTGGGCTTGTCACACCAAATAATTTAGAGCAATCTACCCACCCCGTCAGAAGATCCATATGGTTCATGACGAAGTCACCAGGATATACAAATTGATAATTTGCATAGCTTTCCGCTACCTGCCCTTCATTATTTGAGATATCCTTTATCTTTATGCCTTTCTGCGTAACCGATAAAATGTCATACCCTTCTTTACCTGCAATTCTCTTTACTATTTCAAACAAATATTTAATGTCCGACAAATGCCAATTAGTCGGAATTCTGCCCCAGTATTGATTCCCACTGTCCTTCATCTCAACATCTGGATTCGACCCCTTGGTTACGGCTTCCGTAATGACGGAACGCTTATATTGTTCCAAAGTGTCAATCTGAGTTTGGATATCCGCTGTGAGAGCATTAATTTCAGAACACTTCGCATCAAGAAAATCAGCAATTTTCTTTTGTTCTTGAATAGGTGGAATAATAATGTATGTGGTCTTCACATCAGTTTTATTTAATTTCGGCTGAGCCGAAGACATTGCCTTTTGCACCAATTGTTTCCATACAAAATCTGCGTTACCCAAATAATAGAGGTAATGTTGTAGCATTTTAGGATTTGTTCTTATCAAGAACATATTAGGTCCTAATGTTGAAGGCATATTTATTGTCGGCATCTCACAAAATAAGCCAGCATATGCCCCGACATTAGCAACAAGAATTTCTCCCCCATATAGGCTTGACTTTGCAAGATAATCATACGAATATTCCGAAACATATACACCGGAATTTTCCAAATTTTCTCTTAAATCTGTTAAGCGAATCAGCCTTGCATAATCCTCATAATCTAGGTATTGCACATTTTTTGCCAAATCACCAAAGGAGCCATTGGCAGTATAATCTGTGAGCATTTGTATAATATCTTTTAAGCGTGCCACCTTCCACCCAATCGGTATTTTGTTTAGCCATTTAATCCCACTGTCTTTCATCTCTCGCATATCATCACCACCTTACTCGAACAGCTTTGACACGCGGTCAGAAACGGAAAGCTCCAGATCCATAAACTTCACTTCCAGTTCTTCGCTCGGTGTTGGCTGCTGATATTTGTAGAAATAGCGTGTGAACGGAATCTCTGCACCGGTCTTTATGACAGGTTTCTTTTTGCCCAGATCCTCTTCAAAGAATGCCTTAGCATCCGGGACATGCGGCAGTACTTCTCTTGTCATATAATCATCGATGCTTTCTTCCCATTTCACCAGCTCTGTATCTTTGGTTTCCTTATCATAGAGAATATTGCCTTTTTTGTCTTTCTGAATTTCGGCATCCTTATCCATGACAGACAAACCATCCGCAATCTTATCAAGCAGCTTCTTATCTGCTGTTGCATTGGCTAGGGCCTTTGTCAGCACCGGCATAAATGCTTTTGGTGAATCATAAACCTGCTCGGATACTGCCGCCTGCAGCGCCGCAATGATCGATTCATAAACCGACTGGTTATTCTGGTAATTTTCCAGCTTCTTTAAATCCTTACCGGACAGTTCTTCCATATTTTCCAGTTCATCCACCTTAGCCTGATCGTAAAGGGAAGAAAGATAGCCCTTTGACAGCATTATTTCAATTCTCTCTCCTGTGATGGCATAGCTTCTCTGGAGCGGCTGCATTACTGTGTACTCACGATAGATAAACTCCTCGTTCTTATAAATCTTGCAATACTCATTTTCAGCAAAATCTGCATAGAGCTTCGTAATCTCGGAGCGATTCTCCGTTGAAATTTCGTTTTTCTTATTTCCCAAAGATTTACGTAATTTGCTATAGAATCCCGATGCATCAATCAACTGAATCTTGCCTTTTCTCTCGCGTCTCTTATTCTTGGAAAGTACCCAGATGTATGTAGCGATACCTGTGTTGTAGAAAAGATCCGTAGGAAGTGCGATAATTGCTTCAATCAGATCGTTTTCCAACATCCAACGACGAATCTGGCTTTCACCGGAAGCAGTTCCACCAGAGAACAGTGGACTACCATTTTCAATAATGGCAGCGCGTCCAAAATTATCGTCCATCTTATCTATAGCAGACTGCAAGAACAACATCTGCATATCGCCAGAGCCAGGAAGACCCGCACCCCAGCGACCGTCGAAGCCCTTTGTGTATTCATCATTAACTGCCTGCTCCACACCTTCTGCTGCATCTTTGCCTCCCCACGGTGTACCGAATGGTGGGTTTTCAATGACGAAACGCATCTTGGTTCCCTTGAATCGGTCAGCTTTCATCGTGTCCTGATAGCAAATGTTTTCTGCGTTCTGACCTTTAATCATCATCTCAGCCAAGCAGATCGCATATGATTCCGGATTGATTTCCTGACCAAACAGGCGCACATCAGCAGATGGATTGTAGCGCTTAATGAAATTGTAGCTGGTGGAAAGCATACCACCGGTTCCGCACGCCTGATCCAATACGGTGATGACCTTTCCGTCGTCAAAAATATCGTCACAGCCTTCTGCCAGCAGAATATTGACCATCAGCTTTATGATGTCTCTGCCAGTATAGTGATCACCAGCCTCAGCATTTTCTGAGAATCTTCTGATCAAGTCTTCAAAGATGTATCCCATCTTTACGTTATCAATTGTCACCGGATTCAAATCCAATTCCGAGAAGGCCTTCACCACACTGAGCAGACGATTGTTCTTGTCCATTTTGTCGATCTGCTTATCAAAATCCAGGCTCTTAATAATGTCCTGAATGTTTGCAGAAAAACCCTGAATATAGGATTTGAAGTTCGCTGCAAGATGGTCCGCATCATTTACCAGCTCTGCAAGATCAAACTCACTGGTGTTGTAGAACTGATATCCAGATACACGATACATCGCCTTTGCCGGATATGCCGGATTCACCTTGAACTGATCTACTACTTTCTGTTTTGTTGGTGCCAATGCACACTCAAATCTACGGATGATAACCATCGGAATGATGACATCCTTGTATTTGTCACTCTGGTAAGTGCCGCGCAGCTTGTTTGCGATAGACCAGATAAAATTCACCTCTGTAGAAACGTCAACAGGGGAGTCGTCCCACATTGCGTCAATTGTTTGCTTTTCAGCCATTGCTGTATCCTCCGTTCATCGGGATCAGATATCCCTGTCTAAATCTATTTTAATTCTTACAGTGTCCCATAATCAGGACTCCGTATTCATCATCATTTTGTAATGCTGTTCCTGCTGCATTGCCTCAAAAATCATCTTGAACACTTCTTTTATCTGCTCTGCATCAAATCCCGTCTCTATAATATTGAAGCCGTCCGCAATCAGTGCCGGGCTGCTGTCAATGTAAGAGAGAAGTGCTGACGCCAGTTCATGTTTCGTATAATCCGGCTTACTACCGCTGTTATCTACGAATTTGTCTTTATTGTCGTCAAGGACAATCTTCTGTAAATCAGCTCCGGCATATCCGCAAATTTGAATGAAGTAATATTCCAGAATATGATGTACCACATTCGTAAGTGTATTCACGGTCTTCAATTCTTTGTATTCATCCCACAGTGCCGCATAGGAATTCTGAATCGGATTATAATTTTCCTTATCTGTCGGTGCTGTGTGACTTTGTCTTACACAAAGTTTAATATGCGAAATATTATCTGTTTTGCGTATGAGATAGAAAGATGTACTTCTGTATTTATTTACCTGACGTGGCGTTATCTCATTATGGAAATAGACATTGTGAGTCAGAATAAAGATCTGTTTAATAAAGTTACCTTCAATTTTCTGATTCAAATAATCCGTGTTATTCAGACAGATTTCAACCATTTCGCGCACCAATGCACTTACGATGAGAAGTGCACTGCTATCCATGCTGGAAACCGGATCATCAATCACTACAATCTTATCCTTCACTTCTTTGTCACTGAAACTACCTCTTACAAGGTGGTAAAAATATAAGAAAGCTATGAAATTACGCTCGCCCTCAGATAATTTTTCAGCAATCGTTCCGTCTGGACGAATAACCTCGTATGTATTCTGTACATCTTTCTTTGCACGAAGATAAAACCCCTGGAATCCAGAAGTCTTTAATATTCTGTTGATGCCCTCAATCGTAGCCTCGGTATTAACAACCTGCTTATTCAAGTTGCTAATTTCAATTGTAATATTTCCATCCTTTGTTCTCAGATCATTCAGCTCTGTTTTAAGTGCGTTTAATTCCTTATCCGCATTAGCAAGCGTATCGTTGTATTCTTTTACAGCATCTTGGAGCACAAACGCCAAATACTCCCACACTTCTTTGCTGCATCTTGATTGCTGGTTCTTCTTATCACCTACCAGAGTATTGTGAGCCTCTATCTGGACATTCATCTGATCGATGATGCTACCGATTTCCAGCAGTAAAGAATCTGTATCTTCAAGCGATGCTACCGTAGTCGGCTCTTTGACCTTGGCTTCAATCCTCTGTGTATTGATGGTAATCGCATCCTTGAAGTTCTTTACCTTTGCCTGATATTCATCTGTGTTCAGTCCCGGCAGAACATCATCAAGATTGCTTTCAAAGGTGCGCACTAAACTGCTCATTTCAGATACATAAACTGACTGAAAATTACTGATTGCTGCAATATCCTCCTGATACTGAGCATCGAAACATTTGAGCAGATCATCTTCAAATGATACCGGTAATTTTTGCTGGCAGTACGGGCACTTACCATCCGTTTGTCCGGCAAAATGCGTATGACCTTGTCTTACCCAGTCAGTTGCCTTTAATTTCTTGATAAAGTTTGCAAAAGGTGTTTCACTGCTGCTAGCAACAACTTTCCCCATTAAATCAAATCCAGGCAGCGAAGCATAAGAAACTTTTCCAGCCTTAGTGAATTTGCCATACTGCTTATCGTCACCGCCCCAGAGAGTCTTTACTCTTTCTTCAAGTGCGCTTCCATCATGATAAACCGGAGTAATCTTTAGAATTTCACCGGCAAACAGAGCTTTCGTCTTCTTGCCCTTTATAGCTGCATCGAATGTTGGTCTAAGTGTTTTGCTTTGATTCCAGCAGGCTTCCTGAAATACTCCTAAGGCACCTTCTTTTTCCTTTCTTTTTGATTCAGCTGCTTCGGACTTCTTTTTATACTCTTCCACAACCGCACTCTTATCAGCTTGAAGGGCCTCTATCTTTTTTTGCACCTCTATATTTGTTTCGCAAACGGTAAACACACCGGCCAGATTGCCATAGTTGGCGAAATTGGCATCAATAAATTCTGTGTTGTATGTGAGCACATCATAGTCTGATACTGACTTACCATTTTTCCATTCTATTCCTGTATTATCACGAAGGGACCTGGCTATTGTGGATTTTCCTGCACCATTCTTCCCGTAGAAAAAGTTTACGAAAGTCGGCTCAATTACTTCCCCAGTAAAAGTTGCATCGTTTAAGGTTATTCTTTCAATTGCTGATTGCATCTTTGGCTTCATAGAATACACCGCACCTCTTTTCCTTTATTCCTTAATTTTCCCTGTTCTAACCCACTCATCAACTTCGGAAATTTTAAACTTATATCTCTTACCTGCTTTGTAAAAAGGCAGCTTTCCTTCTTTTATCCATGTTCTGACGGTATCCTGGCTGAGACTCAGATGTACTGCTACATCCTCAAGGTTTACCCATTTTTCTACGTTCATTTCTTCGTATTCCTTGCTCATTTTCTACCTCCATTCATTGCTGTCTGCGAGCTGTATTACATAGAGAAAACTTGAATTCCATTTTCTCTTAAAACTTCTACCATATTGATTCTCTTGATTGCCCAATGCATTCGATTAAGCTCATTAAAATTTGAATTTCCCTGCAGACCTAATTCAAATAAAAGCTCATTTAGTTTCTGCTGTGGAATCGAATTCAAAAACTGATAGTATATCTTTATTCCATTATCTTGAACTTTTATATCGGTGATAATTCCATAGTGAGCATAATGCGCTTCATCGGTTTTTCCATAACTATGGTTTTCGGTGGCTATGATTGTTGGAAACGTTTTTATTTCAGCTATAGCCTCCGGTGTCAGTGTAGCATACTGCTTTTTCAATTCGTCTGACGTACTCTCTGTGATAGCTCTCTCTTTATCAACCATCACATGATTTGTTCCATCAAGAACATCCCCAGCGACGACTATCAAATTATAGAAATCGAGATTTAGTGTTACTGATATCGCGTAACCTTGCTGCATCCCCGGCATTGGATTCGTGATCAGAATTGTAGGCCTATATTCGTTTTTCACATTGTCCGCATGAGCTATAAGCGTATTATGATCGCCCGGAAGGTTAATTTCCGTCGGAGTGTTATTTTGTTGAAGCACGGTAGGTTTATTTAACTGAGGCTTATTTTCCATCCTTTTTTCCTCCATAGTAATTATTTACCGTGTCAACATGGTTGTAGAAGCTATTGTTATTGCCGGTAACGTTAAAAGTGAAATTCATTTGCGGAGCTTCTTTTGTACTTTGTCTCTCTACATCCGACTGCTGTTCTTCATATGTCTGTTCCTGATCCGGCTCTACTATTTCAACAATTTCCGAATCTTTGAGTTCTGCTCCAATTTCTTCTGCATAGGTCAGTTTCACATCTTTTTTCCAATCCTCACCCATAGTTCCCTCGTATGTTCTGGGTGCTCTGTTTCTTGGCGGACACCAGAAATCAAAGGTTTCTTTTCCAATCGTTGCAGGATCAGTACGCATAACACAAAAGTGCAGAATTCCCAGCAAAAATGTCTGAAAGCAAAAGCTCTGGCTTTTGACAATATCTGCTTTCGACATGCCTGTGCCATCCTGTAAAGCGTAGAATATCTGGTTTGATTCTATTGAATCATCTTTATCTATCGTATCGATGAGGGCCTTGACCAGCCTCTCGTCTTTTTTTGTACTGTCTTTTACGTGAAGAAACTCATCGCAAAATTCAATCATTCGATTCAGTGCAACTTGATAATTTTCTTTCACACATTTGTCAAACTCTGTCAAAGCAACTCTATTGCTAAATGGGAAATAAGTGCCGCCTTTATTCTTACAGCTCTTGTATTCCGACGTATTCCCTTTAATGGTTGTCATCATACTTTCTAGCGGCTCCCGGAAATCAGGCACCAAAACCTTAGATAATCCTATTAATACTTCTGGTTCAGACAGCCCATCCTTCTCTCCCGCGTAATGTTCTCTTACTCCGGCCCGTGGCTTTCTATCCTCAAGCAATAAGGTGAAGAACGTGCCGCCACAGAGTCTTATATTCTCTCTATTCGTCATTGATTGTCCCTCTTTTTCAAAACACCAACTCTACTAACTCTGCCAACTATGACACGTTAACTCAAGCAACTATTGGATGTCCTTGTGAGCAAATCACAGGGACTTTTTTATTTTGGTGCAAGATTTTCTCTGGTACGCAAATCAGATTAAACCCTAATAAACCTTAATAAAGTATATCACAATCCACACTTCTTTTCAATTGCACGCAACGTTTTGTGATGATAGGAAGATGAGAATTTCGTGATAGCCAAATGCCCCTGCGATTGCTCAACAAAGCCAATCACAGGAGGAAAATTTATGGCAAATCATGAAACTCTTAATACCCCTTTCATTTATCTTCGCTCTACTGGAGAGAAGATCTCAGTCACAAAGGAACAGCATGACGCTTTCTATAAGGAAGCTGACCGCATCCGCCACAAGGAACAGGATCACGGAAGGTGCATGTGTCCTTACCGCTTCATCTGGAAATGCGACGGTGCTTGCCTCGACTGCGAATATCACGCGGCAGGCGACACTACTTCTCTGGATCAGCCGCTTCCTGATGGCAATGGTACCGTCAGCGACTATATCCCTGACCGCAGCAAGGCTATGGAGGAAGTCATCACCGACCGTATGCTGCTGGAGCAGCTCTTTGCCAGACTTCGTGAGCTCGACCCAGAGGCTGATACCATCATTCAGTGCTGGCTTGATGATTATAAGATCTCAGATCGTGCAATCGCCGAGAAGCTCGGCCGCAAGCAGCGTACCTTTGCCGACCAGATGAAAAAGATCCGTACAGAGCTCCATAAAATTCGTGGGTATTAATCCTACATATCATATGTAGCAATTCATCCCTCTTGGCATCCATCAACCGATGCCCGGAGGGATTTTATATTTTTTCAACTTTTCTCCGCTCAAATCTACCACTCATCTCCAGTGGAAGGTGTAAGGCACGAAACAACAAGCCTTAACCATCACAGAAACGGAGGTGAAGCACATGAAGAAGTCCTACTTCGATTCAGGCGGTAACGACACGGAGCTGATTGCAGTACTGAATGCAATCTCCCACGTATCCGCAAGAATGGCGAGAAACATGACAATCCTCGCACAGCAAAGACAATCAGAGAAAGGAGAACGTCGCTATGAGCAAAATGAGCGATATGGCTATGACCATCGAAGAGCTGCGCAGTGCAGCCGCTGCTATTAATGAAGCTGCCAACTGGTTAGCAGAACAGTTCGGTGGCACTGCTGATGAAGCACCTGTCAAAGAGCCTGCTGCCAGGAAAGAAACGAAACCGGAGCCGAAGCTTGAGGATGTACGAGCTGTCTTAGCAGAAAAGTCACGTGCCGGGTATACCGCTGCTATCCGTACATTACTTCAGAAGTATGGTGCTTCCAAGCTATCTGCTGTTGATCCGAAGCACTATGAAGCCTTGTTAAAGGATGCGGAGGTACTTGACGATGCCACCTAAAGGACATGCTATCTTATCTGCTTCCTCTTCGGACCGCTGGCTCCACTGCCCACCTTCCGCAAGACTTTGCGAGACCTACGAAGATAAAGGTAGCGATTATGCTGCTGAAGGTACCGAAGCCCACGAGCTTTGTGAGTACAAGCTTAAGATGGCCCTGGGGATGGATGCCAGTGATCCGACGGAGAATCTCACCTGGTACAACGAGGAAATGGAGGACTGTGCCAATGGCTATGCCGCCTACATCCTTGAAATGGTAGAGGTCGCCAAGGAAAGCTGCGCTGATCCGAAGGTTCTGATTGAACAGCGTGTAGATTTCTCGCGCTGGGTAGAACAGGGCTTCGGAACCGCCGACTGCATCATCATTGCAGATGGCACATTGAGAATATGCGATTACAAGCACGGTCTTGGTGTCCTCGTGGATGCGACCGATAATCCACAAATGAAATGCTATGCCCTTGGCGCACTAGAGCTCTTCGATGGTATCTACGACATTGATAACGTCAGCATGACCATCTACCAGCCAAGGCGTCAGAACATCTCCACTTTTGAGATTTCCAGGGATGCGCTGTACAAGTGGGCGGATGAAGTGCTGAAGCCAACCGCAGATCTCGCCTTTGCAGGAGATGGGAACTTCCTCTGCGGCGAATGGTGTGGTTTCTGTAAGGCCAAGCACGAATGCCGTGCCAGAGCCGAGGCCAACCTCACGCTGGCTCGGTACGATTTCAAGCTCCCGCCTCTTTTAGAGGATTCGGAGATTGAATATATCCTCTCCCGCGCAGATGAGTTGGTTGCCTGGGCATCCGATATCAAGGAATATGCTCTGCAGCAGGCCATCAGCGGTAAGGAATGGGCTGGCTGGAAGTTAGTCGAAGGAAGATCCAACCGCAAGTATTCCAATGAGGAAGCGGTCATCCAGGCAGTTACGGATGCCGGATTTGATCCATATGAAAAGAAGCTCCTTGGCATCACTGCCATGCAGAAGCGTCTTGGCAAATCCAGATTCGATGAGCTGCTTACCGCCTATATCGAAAAGCCCCAAGGTAAACCAACGCTCGTGCCGGAGAGCGATAAACGTCCGGCAATGAACAATGCAAAAACTGATTTTATGGAGGAAAATTAAATGAACAAGAATGTAAAAATCAACAATCCTATGAAGGTAATCACTGGTCCTAACACACGCTGGAGCTACGCCAACGTCTGGGAGCCGAAATCCATCAACGGCGGCACTCCGAAGTACAGTGTCAGCCTGATTATCCCGAAGTCTGATACCAAGACCATCGCCAAGATTGAAGCTGCCATCGAGGCCGCTTACAAGGAAGGCGAAGCCAAGCTCAAGGGCAACGGCAAGTCCGTACCTGCCCTCTCTGTCATCAAAACACCTCTTCGTGATGGCGACATGGAGCGTCCGGACGATCCGGCCTACGCCAATGCCTATTTCGTAAATGCCAATGCAACCTCTGCACCTGGCATCGTGGATGCAGACCGCAATCCTATCCTCACTCGTTCTGAGGTTTACTCCGGAGTCTACGGTCGTGCCAGCATCAGCTTCTATGCTTTCAACAGCTCAGGTAATAAGGGCATCGCCTGCGGCCTTAACAATCTGCAGAAAATCCGTGATGGTGAGCCTCTTGGTGGTAAGGCATCTGCTGAGTCTGATTTCGCATCTGATGAAGATGACGATTTTCTTGACTAATGGAGGTGCCGAGTATGACTGAGTATCAGAACTTTATGCTTCAGGTATGTTTCGGCTGCACCGTCGGATTCCTGATTGGAATCTGGGGATGCAACATTGCCTTCTTCATCAAGGACCGCAAGGAAAAGCGTGCCCAGAAGAAGCGTGAAGCAGAGCTTCAGAAGGAATCATCCAAGGAACAGGAATAATCTATTAACCCGATGGCGGTGGCCTCACTGCCGCCATCGACATTTTTCGACAAAAGGAGACCATCTATGAATGAACTTGCAGAAATCTTAAATCTATTTATTGCTAACGTCATCGCATACACCTTTTTTGTAGCGGTATATGGCTTCATCATTTATAACGTAGGGAAAATCATTCTCTATCTTATCCGCTATGCGGCATGCCACATCCGCCGTGACATCAATAAGTACAAATCCAATAAAGATAAACAGTAACACGGCAGGCGGCAGGGATTTCTCTGCTGCCTGTTTTGTAGAAAGGACAATCTCATGAAAACACTCAGTATTGATATTGAGACCTACAGCGATAAGCCTCTTCAGAAGACCGGTGTCTATCGTTATGTAGAGTCTCCCAATTTTGAAATCTTACTCTTTGCCTACAGTGTAGACAGCCAGCCCGTACAGGTTATCGACCTCGCCTGTGGAGAACAGATTCCGAAAGAGCTCCTTCTTGCCTTGGAGGATGAGACCATCATCAAATGGGCCTTCAATGCTTCCTTCGAACGTATCTGTCTTTCCAGATTTCTTGGTTATCCGACCGGTGAATATCTTGATCCGGAAAGCTGGCGCTGCTCCATGATCTGGGCAGCAACCATGGGCTTACCGCTTTCCCTGGAAGGCGTCGGTGCCGTGCTGGGACTTGAGAAACAGAAGCTCACAGAAGGCAAGGACCTCATCAAATATTTCTGCCAGCCCTGCGCTGCTACAAAATCCAATGGTGGCAGGACGAGAAATCGACCTTTTCATGCGCTGGAGAAGTGGGAAGCCTTCAAGCGCTATAACATCCGCGATGTAGAAACTGAAATGGGCATCCAGCATAAGCTTCGCAAATTTCCGGTACCTGAATCGGTCTGGGAGGAGTATCACATTGATCAGGAAATCAATGATCGTGGTGTCCGTTTGGATATGGAGCTTGTACAGCAGGCCATCGCAATGGATACTCGCTCCCGTGAAGAGCTGACTGCTGCCATCAAAGACATCACAAAGCTGGAAAACCCGAACTCTGTGCTGCAGATGAAGCAGTGGCTCTCTGCCAATGGTGTAGAAACCGACAGCCTTGATAAAAAAGCGATAGCCGAGCTCCTAAAGAACGCTCCTGACAAGCTTGCCTCTGTTCTCATTCTTCGTCAGCAGCTTGCAAAATCCTCAGTACGTAAATATCAGGCGATGGAAAAGACGGTTTGTGCCGATGGCCGAGCCCGTGGCATGTTTCAGTTTTATGGAGCCAATCGTACCGGTCGCTTCTCCGGTCGGAACATTCAATTACAAAATCTCCCTCAGAATCATTTGCCAGACCTTGCTGATGCTCGCGCTCTGGTACGCTCCGGAGACTTTGATGCAGTCTCTCTTTTGTATGAAGATGTGCCGGATACACTATCGCAGCTGATCCGAACTGCATTCATTCCACGTGAGGGTACACAGTTTCTGGTTGCAGACTTTTCTGCCATCGAAGCCCGTGTCATCGCCTGGTTTGCTGGGGAAGAATGGCGACAGAAGGTATTTGCTAAGGGTGGTGATATCTACTGTGCTTCTGCCAGCCAGATGTTCAAGGTCCCTGTGGAAAAACACGGCATCAATGGGCATTTGCGTCAAAAGGGTAAAATCGCAGAGCTGGCGCTTGGCTATGGCGGTTCCGTCGGTGCGCTGAAGGCGATGGGTGCTATCGATATGGGGCTAACTGAGGATGAGCTTCCTACCCTTGTAGATGCCTGGCGTCAGTCAAACCCACACATCGTGCAATTCTGGTGGGCGTTAGATCGTGCTGTCACAGAAGCCGTGAAATATAAGCACACGACAACCGAATACGGTCTTACCTTCTCCTGCCGCAGTGGCATGCTGTTTATCACGCTTCCTTCCGGCAGAAACCTGGCCTATGTGAAGCCAAAGCTCGGTACAAACAAGTTCGGTGGCACCTGCATCACCTATGAAGGCATCGGGCCAACCAAGAAATGGGAACGTCTTGATTCCTACGGACCAAAGTTTGTGGAGAATATTGTCCAAGCCACCTCCCGTGATATTCTCCTATATGCCATGAGAACCCTCCGCAACTGCTCCATCGTTATGCATATCCATGATGAAGTAGTCATCGAAGCGGATCCCCGCATGTCCTTGGATGCTGTCTGTGAACAGATGGGCCGCACACCTCCCTGGGCGAAGGGACTTCTCCTTCGTGCAGATGGCTATGCTACCCCTTTTTACAAAAAAGATTAAAAAGATCCGCTCAACTCAGGCGTTCATCTCCAGTGGAAACTAGAGGTGGACGCTTTCTTAGCATCTGCCTGAATACAGAAGAATATCAGGAGGCTTAAAGCTATGTATGAAATCAAAGAAAACAGACGCAGATTGAAGGATGGCACAGAAATCTCTACCTACACCCGTGATGTTGTGAGCTGTAACATTCTCGAAGTGGAAGCTGGTACCACAGGCTATAGAGGTGGTGACACTGGCCATGGCGGACGCACCTATTTTCGCATCAAGGATGCCGCCTGCACCGATATGGATATCCATGTTATGCGAGATCGCTTTGGTGATGCAGAAGGCTTCGAGGTCATGCTGGGTGGTGATTGTGAGCTCGAAACCATGATCCGTGCGCTCAAATTCATCACAAAGGTTCTGGAGGAAGAAGCTCAGGAGGTGTACGACTGATGTTTACCATTTACAGCGCGGACGTTACCGGCAATCCCGGTAACTGCTCCTACCCTCATAAACACATCATCCTGGATGAAGATAGCCTGAAGGCCGCCGTCAGTCATGACTATGTGTGCGCAGAATATAAGAACAGCTATCGTAATGGCGACAACTTCATCGGCAGTGACTGTCTTCCAGTTGACTGTGATAATGATCATTCCGAGAATCCGGAAGACTGGATCACTCCAGAAGATGTCTTGCAGGCCTTTCCAGGTGTGACCTTCGCAGTCCATTACAGCCGTTTCAATAACAGAGTAAAAAACGGCAAGGCAGCAAGGCCTAAGTTTCACGTTCTCTTTCCGATTGATTATGTGACAGACGCTGCCTTTTACAGCAACATGAAAAAGCTGGTCAATTCCATCTTTCACTATTTCGATACGAAGGCCCTGGATGCAGCTCGCTTCTTCTTTGGTACTACTGCTGCGGAGGTTGCTTTATATCCGGGACGCATGAATCTAACGGAATATCTCAATGAGGATATTTTCGATGAGGATATGCCGGAAGGTCAATACGATGGCGCAACGATTCCTGAAGGCAGTCGTAATGCAACCATGTCTCGTTTTGCCGGAAAGGTCATCAAGAAATATGGCGATGGTGACACGGCTTATCAGGCATTTCTGGAAGAAGCAGATAAATGCGATCCGCCACTGGATGCTGCTGAGCTTGCTACCATCTGGCACAGTGCGCAGCGCTTTTACGCTCGTGTTCAGCAGCAGGAGGGCTATGTTGCACCGGAGCTCTACAACGACCCTTCCTGTTATAAACCGGAAGACTACTCTGATGTGGGACAGGCTGAGGTGTTAGCAAAATACTTCTCAAATGAGCTTCGCTATTCTCCCGCCACCCACTTTATCCGCTACTCTGACCACTACTGGCAGGAATCAGAGCCGGGTGCTCAGGCCGTGGCTCATGAGCTTACCCGCAGACAGCTGAAGGAAGCAAATCGAGATCTCATGGAAGCACTGGATAAGATGAAGAATTGCGGTGCCCAAAATATCCTCGACAGCACATCAAAGGCCAAGGCAGAACAGCTTATGAACGATCAGCAACTGGAGGTCTATCGTGAACTTTTGGCGGCCAAGGCTTATCAAGCATTTGCCATCAAGCGCCGTGATTCTAAGAATGTGACTTCTACTTTGAAGGAATCCCATCCGATGCTGGAGATTTCTCCTCGTGACCTGGACGCAGACTGCTTTGCGCTCTGTACCCCGGAGGCAACCTTTGATCTTCGTCAGGGTATGTCCGGAGCCAGGGAGCATTCGCCGGAGGACTTTATCACAAAGATTACTAGCGTTTCACCAAACCAGAAAGGCATGCAGATTTGGCTGGACAGCTTGAATCTCATCTTCCAGCACAATCAGGAGCTCATTGATTACGTCCAGATGATCTGTGGGCTTGCTGCAATCGGTAAGGTTTACGTGGAGGCGCTGATCATCGCCTATGGTGATGGCCGCAACGGTAAGTCTACCTTCTGGAATGCCATCTCCCGCGTGCTTGGCCTTTACTCCGGGAACATTTCTGCGGATACTCTGACCGTAGGTTGTCGCAGAAACATCAAACCGGAAATGGCAGAGGTCAAGGGTAAGCGACTTCTCATTGCTGCCGAGATGCAGGAAGGTGCAAGGCTCAATGATTCTACCGTCAAGCAGCTCTGCTCTACCGATGATGTCTTTGCAGAGAAGAAGTACAAGGATCCTTTTTCCTTCAAGCCCTGCCACACGCTGGTGCTGTATACCAACCACCTGCCTCGCGTCAGTGCCTCTGATGATGGTATCTGGAGGCGACTGATCGTTATTCCTTTTAATGCCAAGATCACCGGCAGTAGCGACGTCAAGAATTACAGTGAGTATCTCTATGACAATGCTGGCGGTGCGATCCTCTCCTGGATTATCGAAGGCAGCAAGAAGGTTATCGATGCTGACTACCACATCCCGGTTCCGGCCTGCGTGCAGAATGCCATCGATGATTACCGTAGCCAGAATGACTGGTTCGGGCATTTCTTAGAGGATAAGTGCATCATAGGTGATGCGTATAAAGAAAACTCCTCTAACCTATATCAGGCCTACCGCAATCACTGCATCGATTGCAATGAGTATGTACGCTCTACGGCGGACTTCTACTTTGCTATGGAAAATGCCGGATACGAGCGTGTCACCTTGAGTCGAAAGCGCTATTTTAAGGGACTACGCCTGCGGACTGAGGACGATTTTGATGAAGAATTTTTAGACTGATTGAACCTAACGACAAGGTGTATCAATGTCTCTGTATAAACTTTTCTATAGGCTATAAAAAATCATATATAGAAAAGTTATGTAAATACCATTGATACACCTTGCACATCAGAAAATTATTCACTGATTGGAGAATGACAATGTTAGAAAAACAGATAGAAAACAAGTTAACCCGGATGGTAAAGCAGCATGGAGGCATCGCTGTAAAATTCGTGTCTCCGAGCTTTGCGGGAATGCCGGACCGTCTCGTCTTATTACCTGATGGGATCATCGCCTTCGTAGAGCTGAAGGCTCCTGGGAAAAAGCCTCGCCCGCTTCAGTTAGCCAGACACACGCTGCTACGTTCACTTGGCTTTCAGGTCTATGTGATTGATGGTGTGGAACAGATTGGAGGGATGCTTCATGAACTTCTCACCCCATAATTATCAGGCCTATGCCATCGACTATATCGAAACGCATCCTATCGCTGCAGTTCTCCTCGATATGGGTCTTGGCAAAACCGTCATTTCCCTGACTGCCATCGCGGACCTGCTGTTTGACAGCTTCGAGGCACATCGCATCCTAGTAGTCGCGCCTTTAAGGGTAGCCCGGGATACCTGGCCTGCGGAAATTGCAAAATGGGAGCACCTGCAGCATCTGACCTACGCAGTCTGCGTGGGGACACCGAAGGAACGACGCGCTGCACTTTTGACCGAAGCCGACATCACCATCATTAACCGTGAGAACCTTGGCTGGCTGATAGATTCCAGTGGCTTTGATTTTGATTACGATATGGTCGTCATTGATGAGCTATCCTCCTTCAAGAATCACAAGTCGAAGCGATTTCAATCCCTGATGAAGGTCAGACCTAAAGTAAAACGAATCATCGGTCTTACCGGTACACCTTCTTCCAATGGTCTTATGGATCTGTGGGCAGAGTTTAAGCTCCTGGATTTTGGAGAACGTTTAGGACGCTTCATCACCCACTACCGTAACAACTACTTTATCCCGGACAAGCGAAACGGCGAAATCATCTACTCCTACAAACCAATGCCTTATGCAGAGGATGCCATCTACCGGAGAATATCAGATATTACGATTTCCATGAAATCTACCGATCACCTGCGAATGCCGGAGCTAATTACATCACAATATGAAGTGCAGCTATCTGAGGAGGAAGAAAAACGCTACGAGGAACTTAAAGCAGACTTTATATTGGAGCTACCGGAAGGCGAAATCACAGCTGCCAATGCGGCTTCTCTTACCGGTAAACTCTCCCAGCTGGCCAACGGTGCCATTTATGATGATGACGGCAATATCATCGAGTTCCATGATCGGAAGCTGGATGCCTTAGAGGATCTTATCGAAGCCGCCAATGACAAACCGCTCCTGGTAGCTTACTGGTTCAAGCACGACCTGGAGCGAATCAAGAAGCGCTTTGATGTCCGTGAGATAAAATCCAGCAAGGATATCACTGATTGGAACAATGGCGATATTCCTGTTGCTGTCATCCATCCCGCCTCTGCCGGTCATGGACTGAATCTTCAGGCTGGTGGATCAACACTTATCTGGTTCGGGCTGACCTGGTCTTTGGAGTTATATCAGCAGACCAACGCCCGTCTCTGGCGACAAGGCCAGACCTCCGGCACTGTCGTCATTGAGCACATCATTACCAAAGGCACTATTGATGAACGTATCTTAAAGGCGCTGTCCCTGAAGGAAGTCACACAAAACGCATTAATTGATGCGGTAAAAGCAAATCTATGACAATCTACGACAACATAGGTCAATCCGAGGGAATTTCATTATTCGGAGGTACGCTATGAATGCAAAAGAATATTTATCCCAGGCCCGCAACCTGGATCAGCGCATTATCACAAAAACCCAGATGATTGACTCCTTAAACGATTTGGCTACCCGCTGCACCGCTACTTATTCGGATATGCCTAAAAGCCCAAACCGTGGTAACTCTCGTCTGGAGGAATGTGTCATGAAGATCATCGACCTGGAGGAACAGATTACAGAAGATATGGAAAAGCTAGTGAATTTGAAGAAAGAGATCACTCATGTGATTCAGTCTGTTTCCAATCCGGAATATCAGGATCTTCTGGCAAAGCGCTACATCTGCTGTGAATCCTGGGAAAAGATCGCCGTGGATATGAACTACGAGCTTCGCTACATCCACAAGCTCCACAGCCGGGCTCTGCAGGAAGTAAAAATTCCTGAGCCAACTGAAGATGGGCACGAAAAGACATAGAATGACACCATCAACTTCTGATAGTATTAGACTAGCAAAAAAGAAAGCCACAGAAGCCTTGTAGGATCTACCTCCTGCAGGGCTTTTCTTATGCCGTAAGGAGGTGAAACCGATGCCGAGAAAACCGAAGCGTCCCTGTTCTTATCCAGGCTGTCCTAATCTCACGGACGGTCGCTTCTGTGAGGAGCACGCCAAGGAGGAAGCCAGGCGCTACGAACATTATGATAGAGACCCAGCCACCAAGCGTCGCTACGGTCGTGCATGGAAGCGCATCCGTGACAGCTATGCCGCTGCTCATCCGCTTTGTGAAGAGTGCCTTGCGAAGGGTGTTTATACACCAACCGAGGAGATTCATCACATGCTTCCGCTATCTCAAGGCGGAACTCATGACCGTGAGAACCTGAAAGCCTTGTGCAAGGCCTGCCATGCACGCATTCATGCGGAACGCGGTGACCGATGGCACAACACATAAAACGGATGCATTTTCTTTGTGCATCAACTCCCCCTAGGGGCGGTCTGAATCTCTACGGCGCAGCTGCCGTGGAACGGGCGTAGGATCTCACGCACAAAAACGCGTTTTCAAACGGGGTAATAGGCCCCGGACAAGGAGGTGAATCATTTTGGCTAAGGACGGAACCAACCGTGGCGGCGCTCGTATCGGTGCCGGAGCCAAGAAAAAGCCCTTAGCTGACAAAATCACTGAGGGTAATCCGGGCAAGCGAAAGCTGACTGTCATCGAGTTTGAAGATCAAGCTGCAGATTTAGAAGGTCAGCAAATGCCCAAGCCATCCAAGCTCTTATCCGCCACACAGAAAGACGGTAAGCCACTGGTGGCTGAAGAAGTATATAAGGCAACCTGGGAATGGCTGGCAGAACGCAGGTGTGCATCGCTTGTTTCACCCCAGCTTCTGGAACGCTATGCCATGAGTGTTGCCAGGTGGATTCAGTGTGAGGAAGCAATCACAGATTACGGGTTCCTCGCCAAGCACCCTACAACGGGAAATGCCATGCAATCTCCCTACGTAGCCATGAGCCAGAATTTTATGAGCCAGACAAATCGGCTCTGGATGGAAATCTATCAAATCGTAAAAGAAAATTGTGCGACGGAGTACAAGGGTGAAACGCCTATGGATGATGCGATGGAACGCCTGCTCCGTGCAAGGAAAGGAAACTGATATGGACTATCGTGAATTTATGAATCTACTGAAAAGCTATCGCAAACAGCTGAGCTTTCAGCAGTTCAGCACACTTCGTGGTCAAGCTAAGGCCGGTGATATTGATGCCGCCTACAAGGGCCTACAGAAATTACTCAGGAGGAATGCACCATGCTAATTGAAAAGAAAAATGTCGCTGATCTACTTCCTGCTGATTACAATCCCCGTAAGGATTTAAGGCCCGGAGATCCTGAATATGAAAAGCTGAAACGCTCGATCGAGCAGTTCGGATATGTGGAACCCGTCATCTGGAATGCCACTACTGGTCGCGTGGTTGGCGGACATCAGCGCCTAAAGGTTCTCCAGGACATGGGCATGACGGAGGTTGACTGCGTCGTTGTAGAGCTTGATGAGGAACACGAAAAGGCACTGAATGTTGCGCTCAATAAAATCAGCGGCGAATGGGACAACGACAAATTAGCACTGTTAATCGGCGACCTGCAAGGTGCTGACTTCGATGTCTCTCTCACTGGTTTTGAACCTGCTGAGCTTGACGACCTGTTTAAGGAGGATGTGAAGGATGACATCAAGGAAGATGATTTTGACGTCGATGCTGAGCTTGCAAAGCCTACCATAACCAAGTCCGGTGACCTCTGGTGCCTTGGTCCGCACAGACTTCTCTGTGGTGACAGCACAAAGGCTGAAAGCTATGAGCTTTTGATAGCTGGCAAGAAGGCAAACCTGGTGGTCACGGATCCGCCTTACAATGTGAACTATGAAGGCTCCGCTGGTAAAATCCAGAATGACAATATGGATAATGACTCCTTCTATCAGTTCTTGTTGGATGCCTTCACCAATATGGAAGCAGTCATGGCCGATGACGCATCCATCTATGTGTTTCATGCAGATACAGAAGGCCTGAATTTTAGAAAAGCTTTCTCTGATGCAGGCTTCTATCTTTCCAGCTGTTGCATCTGGAAAAAGCCCTCCCTGGTGCTGGGCCGTTCACCATATCAATGGCAGCATGAGCCTTGCCTCTTTGGCTGGAAGAAAAATGGCAAGCATCAATGGTACTCCGGTCGCAAGGAAACCACGATCTGGGAATTTGAAAAGCCTAAGAAAAATGCAGATCATCCGACTATGAAGCCGGTGGCATTGATTGCCTACCCGATCATGAATTCAAGTCTTACAAACTGCATCGTGCTCGATCCCTTCGGAGGCTCCGGCAGCACGCTGATTGCCTGCGAACAGACCGGGCGCATCTGCCACACAATTGAATTAGACGAGAAATATGCAGACGTCATCGTGAAGCGCTATATCGAACAGGTAGGCACTTCCGATGGCGTTTCTGTTATCCGTGATGGTCTGACTTACCAATACGATGAAGTCGCTATCTCCGAAGAATCCCTGCAGGCATAATACACACGATTTGCTGCAACACTCCAGCGGATCTTTGGTACATATATTCGCTCTGAATCGCTTGATAATATGTGCCTTCAGAGTGATATATGTACTACCAAAACAAAGGAGGATTCCACTATGGAGATCAGATTTAACGTAACAGGAAGCGCCAGAAAAGAGCTGGTAGGGATTATTTCACAGGTAACCGGATGCAAGCAATTTTATAAGGGAATGCCAAGTGCTGCCTACGAAGTTGCAGACATTACCATCAGCAAGGATGGCACCGTAAGCTACGACGAGCGAACAGAGGAAAGCACCATCAAGGCAATCCTTGAACAGACTGCCGTTGCAGGTTTTGCCGCAGAGTTAGATGAGGCACCGGCCACTGAGATACCAGAAACACCCGCCACAGCAGAAGCAGACATTTCAGCGGCTGCAAAGGACACCGGCCTGGTGATTTCCTTCCCGGCTGACACGGTTAACCTGGAAAATCTGCGAAAGCTTCTGGAGAGCAAGTCAGACCTCATCAAGAAGGCCCTGGAGGTTGAAGCCTTCCCGATTGAGGAGCACGACGATCAGGTCAGCTTCCCTTGGTGGCCTAGCATGCCGGACTTCGATGCTATCACCGCCTACACTGCATTCCTTTCTGCCCTTTGCAAGATGAGTAAGGAGCAGAAGCGTATCACAGCAAAGGCAAAGCCGATAGATAACGAAAAATACGCCTTCCGCTGCTTTCTTCTTCGCCTCGGCTTCATCGGAGACGAATACAAGCAAAGCCGCAGGATCCTCTGCAGATACCTTTGCGGCAACAGCTCCTACGCAGGAGGTGAAGGCCATGTTATTCGCTAACAGAGCGCAGGTTGAACGCCTGCGCCTCCGCTATCCCATCGGAACCAGAGTGGAGCTTGTAGAGATGGACGATGCTCAGGCACCGCCCATTGGCACCCAGGGAACGGTAACCGGTGTGGATGATACCGGCAGCCTCCTGGTGGACTGGGATAATGGCTCCGGACTCAATGTAATCTACGGTGTTGATCGTGTGAAGAAGCTGTAATATACACAGTTTTCTCCTCCATATAGCAGCCGATCTTTGGTACATATATTGTCCGTAATCAGCTTGCTATTATGTGCTTTCAGAGTGATATATGTACTACCAAAAGAAAACAAGGAGGCACACACCATGATGAACATTTTTGAAGAAGCTTACAGAGGAATCCAGGAAGCAAAAAGGGCTTACGCCACAGCAACTAACACGGCTGAGCAGGATGCAGCAAGAGCCATTTACAAGCAGGCAACCACAAAGCTTGATGGCTTAAGCGGTACAGAGCAGCGCATCTGGAGCGCTTATGAAACCGCCAAGGACTGCGGCAACGAGTACATCGACCTGAACGACACCATCCGCGATGACGAAGTCGAAGGCCTGGTGGCCTGCATGAAGAAATACGGCATTGAAGCCTTCACCTTCTCTTCCACCTGGAGCAGCGCAGTTGAAACCGCATGGCTTTTCCAGAAAGCCGGATGCACCTTGGCGGGCCTGATTGAGATCAACAGCCAGCACAAAGCCTTCATGAGCGATGAGTATGAAAAGGCACACGGATACCTTTTCAAGCTGAACTAAGGAGGGCAAAACCATGTGGGCAGAAGGAAGCATCAAGATTGAAAACAGCATTTTCCATTATTGGGTGAAGCATTATGAAGAGCCGAGCGAGGACTACGGCATTGACGGCGGTAGGATTTCAAAGCTCATGCTGAAGAGAAACGGTGAAATCACCTACAACTACGACAGAGGCCTGGACATCGAGCCGGTCGATGAAGAAACCGAGATGGCACTTGCCATTCTGATGAAGGAATACAACTAAGAACTTTCCTGAAGGACCACCCGCAAGGGTGTGTTCCTCGTTATACGATATTTATTGATGATGGTCGTGCCAATACGGTAACGACTTATTTTTATGCCCGGAGGTGAAGCATGTGCGTAAATTAAAGAAATATAAACCGACCAAATTCAAAGCAAAGGACTCTCATTATGATGTGGATGCTGCGAATTATGCTGTGAGCTTTATCGAATGCCTTTGCCACACCAAGGGCACCTGGGCCGGTAAGCCCTTCGAGCTGATTGACTGGCAGGAGCAGATCATCCGTGATCTCTTCGGCACACTGAAACCAAATGGATACCGCCAATTCAATACCGCCTATGTGGAAATTCCTAAAAAGATGGGGAAATCTGAGCTTGCAGCTGCCGTGGCTCTGCTTCTTACCTGCGGTGATGGTGAGGAGCGTGCTGAGGTTTACGGCTGTGCCGCTGACCGTCAGCAGGCAACCATTGTTTTTGATGTTGCCGCAGATATGGTACGTATGTGTCCGGCGCTCAACAAGCGTGTGAAGATTCTTGCTTCTCAGAAGCGTATCATCTACACACCAACCAACAGCTTCTATCAGGTACTATCTGCAGAAGCCTACTCCAAACACGGCTTTAACATCCACGGTGTTGTCTTTGATGAGCTCCACACTCAGCCCAACCGAAAGCTCTTTGATGTTATGACCAAGGGCTCCGGAGATGCCAGAATGCAGCCACTGTATTTTCTCATCACCACTGCTGGAACAGACACCAATAGCATCTGTTATGAAACCCATCAGAAAGCCAAGGACATCCTGGAAGGCAGGAAGATTGATCCTACCTTCTATCCGGTGATTTATGGTGCAGACGAATCTGATGATTGGACGGATCCGAAGGTCTGGAAGAAAGCAAATCCCTCTCTTGGTATTACAGTCGGTATTGATAAGGTGAAGGCCGCCTGTGAGTCAGCCAAACAAAATCCTGGAGAAGAGAACTCCTTCCGACAGCTTCGTTTAAATCAATGGGTAAAGCAGGCAGTCCGCTGGATGCCAATGGAGAAATGGGATGCCTGCTCCTTTGCAGTCAATCCGGACGAGCTAGAAGGACGTGTCTGCTATGGCGGTCTGGACCTCTCTTCCACTACGGATATCACAGCCTTTGTGCTGGTATTTCCACCCCAGGATGAGGATGACAAATATGCCATTCTTCCATATTTCTGGGTACCGGAGGATACGCTGGAGCTACGAGTTCGTCGTGATCACGTGCCATACGATGTCTGGGAAAGACAGGGCTTCCTGCAAACCACAGAGGGTAACGTCGTCCACTACGGCTACATCGAAAAATTCATCGAGCGCCTGGGTGAGAAATACAACATCCGAGAGATTGCCTTCGACCGCTGGGGAGCCGTCCAAATGGTACAAAACCTGGAGGGCATGGGCTTTACGGTGGTTCCCTTCGGCCAGGGCTTTAAGGATATGAGCCCTCCTACCAAGGAACTCATGAAGCTAACTCTGGAGGAACGTCTGGCGCATGGCGGTCATCCGGTACTTCGCTGGATGATGGATAACATCTACATCCGTACAGACCCCGCCGGAAATATTAAAGCCGACAAAGAAAAATCTACAGAAAAGATTGATGGTGCGATTGCCACCATCATGGGACTGGACCGCGCGATTCGCTGCGGCAATGACACCGGTGCTTCTGTCTACGATGACAGAGGCATTTTGTTTATCTGAGGAAAAATGATGATCACTCTACTATTGCTTGGGCTGATTGTGCTGCGTGAAGGCATCAATCAGGGAATTGGAGGTTTTGATGAATATACTTAGTGGACTTTTTAAATCCCGCGATAAGCCGACAAACAGCCTAAACGGCTCCGGCTATCGCTTTTTCTTTGGTGGCACCACCTCCGGCAAGGCCGTCAACGAACGATCTGCCATGCAGATGACTGCTGTATATGCCTGCGTAAGAATTCTATCGGAATCCATCGCATGCTTGCCGGTACATCTTTACCAATATAAGGAATCCGGCAGCAAGGAAAAAGCCCTCTCTCATCCACTGTATAAAATCCTGCATGATGAGCCAAACCCAGAAATGACCTCCTTCGTCTTTCGAGAAACGCTGATGACACACCTGTTACTGTACGGCAATGCCTATGCGCAGATTATCCGCAACGGTAAAGGTCAGGTCATCGGGCTCTATCCACTAATGCCTAACCGCATGACCGTGGATCGGGATGAGCACGGACACCTCTACTATCAATATCAGATGCAGGAGTCGGATGCCCAAACCATGAAAGCTGGAACGGTGACGCTCAGGCCATCCGATGTACTTCATGTACCAGGCCTCGGATTTGATGGACTGGTTGGCTACTCGCCGATTGCCATGGCTAAGAATGCCATCGGCCTTTCCATCGCCACAGAGGAATACGGCGCTAAGTTTTTCGCAAATGGAGCTACTCCCGGAGGTCTGCTGGAATTTCCTGGCACCGTCAAGAATCCAGATGCCATCCGCGAAAGCTGGAACAAGGGTTTCTCCGGCAGCAATTCTCATAAGATTGCAATTTTAGAGGAAGGCATGCACTACACGCCAATCTCTATCAGCCCAAATGAAGCGCAGTTTCTTGAAACACGTAAATTTCAAATTGATGAAATCGCTCGAATCTTCAGAGTTCCTCCTCATATGGTAGGAGACCTGGAGAAGTCGAGCTTTTCTAATATTGAGCAGCAATCGCTGGAATATGTGAAGTACACCCTAGAGCCCTGGATTGTGCGATGGGAACAGGCGCTAAACCGTGCCCTTTTATCAGATTCCGAGAAGGTTGCTTATTTTGTCAAGTTCAATGTAGATGGCCTGCTTCGCGGCGATTATCAAAGTCGCATGAACGGCTACGCTACAGCCCGTCAAAATGGCTGGATGTCTGCAAATGATATCCGTGAGCTTGAAAACCTGGACCGCATCCCAGCGGAGCTTGGTGGTGACCTATATCTCATCAATGGCAACATGACCAAGCTCGAAGATGCAGGAATATTTGCAGCCTCTTCTGCTGCTGGAAAGGAGAACGATTCCAATGAAGAAATTCTGGAACTGGAAAAATCAGACACAGACGAATCAGGAGACGCAGGAAACCGTGACAACAAGAACACTGTTCCTGAACGGAACCATCGCCGAGGAAAGCTGGTTTGATGACGATATCACACCGGCCCTTTTTAAGGAGGAGCTCTTAAGTGGCTCTGGCGATATTACTGTCTGGATCAATTCACCCGGTGGTGACTGTGTGGCTGCTGCCCAGATCTACAACATGCTGATGGATTATAAGGGCAACGTTACCGTCAAGATTGATGGTATTGCCGCTTCTGCTGCATCGGTCATTGCGATGGCCGGCACCAAGGTGATGGTGTCTCCGGTATCCATGCTGATGATCCATAACCCGGCCACGATGGCCTTTGGTGATTCAGCAGAGATGCAAAAGGCCATCGCCATGCTGGAGGAAGTCAAGGAATCCATCATCAATGCCTATGAGATTAAGACCGGTCTGAGTCGAGCAAAGATCTCTCATCTGATGGATGCCGAAACCTGGATGAATGCCAATATGGCCATTGAGCTGGGCTTTGCAGATGAAATTCTGAAGCGCGATACGCAGGATGAAGCTGTTTCTCTTCCTGCTGCCTCTGCTTCTTTCTCTCGCGCAGCTGTCACCAACTCTCTTATCGAGAAACTGGCAGCCAAATGTCATATCCCGACAAGACCTGCTGAACCTGCTATTTCGGAGCGCTCTGTAGACAGTCTCATGGAGCGCCTGAACCTTATCAAACAACACATTTAACGGAGGTAATACTACTATGACGATTAATGAACTTCGCGAAAAGCGTAACAACGCATGGAATGCTGCTAAGGCATTTCTGGATTCTCATCGTACCGAGAAGGGTACCCTCACTGCCGAGGACGATGCAACCTATACCAGGATGGAACAGGATATCGCAGACCTTGGCAAGGAAATCGCTCGTCTGGAGCGCCAGGAGGCACTGGATGCCGAGCTTTCTAAGCCGGTAAATACTCCACTTACTTCTAAGCCTGCCTCTACCGCTTCTTCCGACACAAAGACTGGACGTGCATCCGATGCCTATAAGGCCGGAATGCTCACTGCCCTTCGTTCCAACTTCAAGCAGATTTCGAACGTGCTGCAGGAGGGTGTGGATGCAGATGGTGGTTATCTGGTACCGGATGAGTATGACCATCGCCTGGTGGATGTCCTTACTGAGGAGAACATCCTGCGTAAGCTTGGGCACAAGATTACTACATCCGGGGAGCATAAGATCAACATCGCAGCAACTAAGCCTGCAGCTGCTTGGATCGAGGAGGGTGGCGCACTCAGCTTTGGTGATGCAACCTTCGATCAGATTTTGCTGGATGCCCATAAGCTGCATGTTGCCATCAAGGTAACTGAGGAGCTTCTTTACGACAATGCCTTTAATCTGGAGAGCTATATCATCGACATGTTCGGTAAGGCTCTTGCTAATGCTGAGGAGGATGCCTTCCTGAATGGTTCCGGTGTTGGTCAGCCTCTGGGACTTTTTGCTGCAACCGGTGGTGGAACGGCAGCTATTTCCACGGCTTCTCTTACCGCCGATGATGTGATTAAGCTTGTGTATGCATTGAAGCGTCCTTACCGTAAGAACGCAAAATTCATCATGAACGATCAGACCATCGCTTCTATCCGCCAGCTCAAGGACAACAATGGTGCCTATATGTGGCAGCCTTCTCTTGTGGCAGGTGAGCCGGATAAGCTCCTGGGCTATGATGTCTACACTTCTCCGTTCTGCCCTGCTGGTAAGATTGCCTTCGGTGATTACAGCTACTACAACATCGGAGATCGTGGTACTCGTTCCTTCAAGCAGCTCACAGAGCTCTTTGCTGGAAATGGCATGATCGGCTATGTGGCCAAAGAACGTGTAGATGGCAAGCTCATCCTTCCGGAGGCAGTACAGATTCTTACCATCACCGGTAGTGCAAAAGCAGCCAAGGCCTAAGGTAGTCTGAATGAAAGGCAGCGTTATTTGTGAAGAATGGCGCTGCCCTTCCCATATCCTTAAGAATGGAGGCGATGAGAAATGCTCATTACACTGGAAGAAATGAAGAACTATCTGCGAGTGGATTTCGATGATGACGACGCTCTCATCGAAACTCTGATCACTGCTGCAACAAGGATCTGCATGGACATCCTTCGCACAGAGAATCTTGACGAGCTATCTGCTTGTGAAAATGCCAAAGCTGCCATTTTTTATACCGCTGCATACCTGTACGAGCACCGAGAGGAGGCAGATCATCACGCACTGACGCTTACACTGCGCTCTCTGCTATTCGGTGCCAGAAAGGAGGTCTTCTGATGAACATTGAACTTTTAAATGTCCGCATCTTCATTACCAAGAATGAAGTAAACGTGGATGCCATCGGAAACCATAAAACAAGCTGGGTACCCTACTACAGCTGCTATGCAACGGTAAGTGCTGAAGCAGGCAAGGAAGATACGAATGCTGGAATGATTGTAGACAATACGAAGGTCGATTTTACTATCCGGTGGTGCAAGAAGGCTGCCGCCTTAGATTCCACGCATTATCGTGTGGAGTTTAACGATACGCTTTATGACATCACAGCCATCGACCACATGAATTACAAGAAAAAATGCATCAAACTCTCCTGTCAGAAAGTGAGGCGCTAACGATGGCAACCGATCGGGTAAGCATTGGCCAGATGGCGGATGCAATTATGGAGGGGCTTGAGGAATATGCCAGCCTTGCAACAGATGACCTAAAAGCATCGGTCCGCAAGGCTGGTAAAACCGTCAAGGATGAGATTGTTGCAACTGCTCCCAAGGACACCGGGAAATACGCAAAGAGCTGGGCTGTGAAAACGCAAAAGGAAACCTCCAATTCTCTGGAGCTTGTGGTTCATTCTAAAAACCGCTATCAACTGGCCCACCTTCTGGAATTTGGTCATGCGAAGCGAGGTGGTGGCCGTGTCGCCGCAAGGCCCCATATCGCACCAGCGGAAGAAAAGGCGATTGATACACTGGAGCGTGAAATTGAAAAGGCCCTGAAAGGATAACGCATGGAGAAGTTAATCGAACTCATGAATAAAGTAGGACTTCCCTTTGCCTACGACCACTTTACAGAGGGAGAAAGCCCGGATCCACCGTTTATTTGTTATCTTACACCGAACAGTGACAACTTCGCGGCAGACGGACAGGTCTACTATAAGATCAATGAAATTCATATCGAACTGTATACCGACTACAAGGACTTGTCGGCAGAACAGCGTATAGAAGCCGTGCTCGATCAGCATGGCATTTTTTATGAAAAATCCGAGACTTGGATCGAATCGGAGAAGCTTTACGAAGTCCTGTATTCATTTGAAATGGAGGTAAAATAACGATGGCTGAAAAAGCAAATAAGGTGAAATTCAACCTGAAGAATACGCACTATGCGCTCCTTACCATTGGTGAGGACGGCACTCCCACCTTCGGAACGCCGGTTCCAATGCCGGGCTCCGTATCGATCTCACTGGATGCCAATGGCGAGCCGGAAAACTTTTACGCGGATGGCGGTGTGTATTACGTGATAAATAATAACTGTGGCTACGACGGTGATCTGGAGCTTGCCCTGATTCCAGAGTCCTTCCGCACGGACGTACTGAAGGAAACATTAGATTCCAAGGGAGTGCTGATTGAAAACTCCGAGGTGGAGCTTGCAGCATTTGCGCTCCTGTTCGAGTTTGATGGCGACCAGAAGCACATCCGTCATGTGCTGTATAACTGCTCTGCTTCACGCCCGGGTATCGAGGGAAAGACGAACGAGGACTCGAAGGAAGTACAGACGGAGAAGCTTTCTCTGAAGGCGGTGCCGCTTACTAATGGTATGGTGAAGGCAAAGACCGGAAATACCACGGATGCTACCACCTATGCTGATTGGTACAAGGCGGTATATGTGCCTGCGGCAGAGAACGATGCAGCAACGCAGTCTGCAGCAAAGCCTGCAAAGTCAGTAAAGGAGTGATTCTATGGGCATGACAAAGATGATTGAGATTGACGGAAAGCAGGTGCCCTTCAAGGCATCTGCCGCCATTCCGCGTATTTATCGCATTAAGTTCCACCGAGATATCTACAAGGATCTCGATGCGCTCGGAAAGGCAGTTGGAAACGGTGATGAGGATTCCTCTCACCTCGATATGTTCTCCCTTGAGATGTTCGAGAACATCGCCTACATCATGGCCAAGCACGCAGATCCTTCTATCCCGGATAGCCCGGAGGAGTGGCTGGATGAATTCAGCACCTTCTCCATCTATCAGGTGCTTCCGAAGATTATCGAGCTTTGGGGGCTGAATGTCCAGACAGATGTGGAGTCTAAAAAAAACTTCACGCAACTGACCGCCCGATGACTACACCATTGTTTCTGCTGCGCTGCGTACAGCTCGGCATCTCCATCCGGGATCTTGACTTACTCACAATCGGGATGGTTAACGATATGTACGCAGAAAGCAGCAATGATGAGTACAAGGGCTATGCACAGATCGCTACGCAGAAGGATTTCGATTCATTTTAGCAGAAAATTCACAGCTCATATAATGACACTGTATTGACATTAGCCGAATTTCTGCATATACTATACTTGAATGGAGGTGTTCTGTATGGCAACAACTAATTTAAATATTCGTACAGACAAGGCAATCAAGGATCAGGCGGAAGAAATCTTCAATGAGCTTGGTCTGAATATGACAACAGCTGTAAATATGTTCCTACGAACCGCTATCCGTGAGCATGGTATTCCTTTTGAATTAAAACTGGAAGTACCGAATGATACTACAGCCGCTGCCATTGAGGAAGGCAGAAAAATGATGAAGGATCCTTCTGCTCCGCGTTATT
>Ga0129314_1000518_pt1 | contig 40072 bp, 32 predicted proteins | sample O1111metagenome_FD_94431 | JGI IMG/M metagenome (GOLD analysis project Ga0129314, IMG submission 94431) | Orangutan individual fecal microbial communities from fecal samples from Wisconsin, USA - O1111 metagenome | ecosystem: Host-associated > Mammals > Digestive system > Large intestine > Fecal... | reverse complement strand
GGAGAGCTTCAGGGGCTGGAGCTCACATACCAACGGCTTCTGCAAAAGCATGGGGAGTTTAGGCAGATTGTGGCGTCCGAAACGGCCCATTCCCGGTAGGCGTCATACGCATGGCGAAAAAAATTTCCCGGATACCATAACGGCATCCGGGAAAATTTTTTGCAGGACAACGGCTGGCGGGAAGTGGGATGATTTCGCTGGAAGAACCGAACGCGGCGAAGCATTGCCGCTTTTCCAGAAATCCGGCGCATCCCGCCTGTGCGGCGCGTGGATTTGATTGCGCGGCCCTGTGTCCGCGGCGGAAGGATAAAAATATTTTTCTTTCTATTGTTCCCGATTAGGTATATAATGAAAGACGAAAGGTGGCGGCGCCAGATGAACTATCAATCAGCGAAAGAGGCGGCGGATGCATGGGGCCTGACCAAAAGGCGCGTGCTGACGCTGTGCAAGGAGGGACGGATTCCCGGAGCTCAGCTGGTTGATACGATGTGGGTCATACCGGCCGATGCTGAAAAGCCGGAGGACGGCAGATCCCTGCGCTACCAGAAGGAGAGAGACCAGAGGATGGAGATCAGGCCCCTGAAAGCCTCAATCGAAGCCAAGGGACACACGCCGCAGTACAAAATGCACAAATATTTTGCGCGGCGTCCCTACAACGTCTTCAGACATATCATTCAGCACTACACCCGCAAGGGGGACATTGTCCTCGACTGCTTCTGCGGCGGCGGCGTCACCGTGTTCGAGGCTGCCGCACTCGGCCGCAACGCGATCGGCGTCGATCTGAATCCGCTGGCGGCCTTCATCACCCGGATGCAGATGTTTAACGGAGAAATCGACGAGCTGCGCGACTTTTACCGGCGGTTTTTGCTTTCCGCGGAAAAGAAGTATGGGGATTGGTACCGCGTGGAATTTGACGACGACCGCGGCACGGCCCTGTGGTTCGAGTGGGTGTATACGGTAATATGCCCTCATTGCGGCGCGGAGATTGTGCTGCTGGAAGAAAACAAGCTCTCAAACGGGGTGTACCGCTGCCCGAACAGGGATTGTGCCGCCCATCGGAGCGGCGTCAAGCGGGTGGCCTGCGCCCCGGCGGGCAGCCGTCCGGTGCGGGTCCGCTACCGTTCGGATTCCACGGGAAAGACGCTGACCCGTCCGCTGGGCGTGGAAAACATCTGTGCTTTTCAGAAGTATGACCTGCGGCGGATCGTGCGGGACCTGGAATATAAGCCGGAGTTTCCGATCCCACAGAACTGGGACCGCCGGTACGAAGATAAGCTGTATGAAAAGGGAGTCGCCCGTTACAGCGACTTTTTCACCGAGCGCAACTACGCGCTCAACGGCCTGCTCTTCAACGACATCATGCGGCTGCGGGGGAAAACCGGCTCCCGGCTCAACGAGTACCTGTATTTCCTGTTCAGCTCTTCCCTGCGGTATACCAACAAGATGGTGCGGGTGACCGACAACTGGGAGGGCGGCAAGCCGACCGCGATGGACAAGCACGCCTTCTGGCTGCCGAATCAGTATGTCGAGACCAATATCCTCGATGTTCTCAGGCAGCGTGCCGGAGCCATTCTCAGAGGCTGCGAATATGCGGCCTCTGTGCTGCCGAAGGATATTGTGGAGGTGGGGAGCTTCGAGGATATCCGGCTGCGCAGCAGCTATATGGTTCTGAACCGGAGCGCGGCGTCGCTGCCGGTTCCGGATGAGTCGGTCGATGCCGTCATCACCGATCCGCCTTACGGAAGTAATGTCCAGTACGCCGAGCTTTCGGTGATATGGAACGCATGGTATGCGATTTACCGCGGCCTCGACCGCTGTGTGTATAAGGAGGAAGAGGCGGTCGCCAGCCGCAGGAGCAACTACGAGGGCGCGAAGGATGAGAACGATTACGAGGAGCTTTTGTACGGGGTATATGCGGAGAGCGCGCGGGTCCTCAAGCCGGGCGGCTACCTCGTCTTTACCTTCAACAACAAGAACATCAAGGTATGGGCGGCGATGCTCAAGGCGGTGGCGCGGGCCGGGTTCTATCTGCCGGAGGACGGAATTCTGTTTCAGGATTACATAGAATCCTATAAAAACACCGCCCACCTGCGCTTTTCGGGAAATATTCAGGGCGATTTCATCTATTCCTTCCGCAAGGGGAACGCCGGGGCTGCGGCCGACGGGACCGGAGGCTTTTCGGAGGTGATCCGGCGCTCGGTGGATGGGACGGTCGCCCGGCTGTTCCGGCGCGGGAAAACTTATACGACCGCGGAGCTGTACCAAAAGGTGCTGGCGGACATGACGCGGGGCCTGATGCAGTATATCCTCTGGTGCGTGAACACCGGAAGCCGGATGGAGGATATCTCCGCCCTGCCCAGCGACTATCTGGATACCCGTCTGAAGCAGGCGCTGCTCTATGAGGACGGCGTCTGGAAGAGAAGGAAGGATTCACCGAATGCATGAGCTGTTAAAGACACAGAGAATTTATGACTCTTCCGCGCTTCAGAAATGGCTGCTCTCCCTTGAGACGAAATACGCCGTCGGGGCCGCACCGGAAAAGTACCACCGCCTGGTCAACTTTTCCGCCAATGCCGCCGCCCCGTACCATCAGTGGTTTAAGTATCGGGAGGGCTTTGCGGGCGAGCTGATTGCAGAGCTGATTGTCCTGTCCGGAGCCCAAAAGGGGGAGCTGATCATCGATCCCTTCTGCGGGTCGGGGACCACCAACGTCGTCGCGGTCCTGAGCGGCTACAACACGCTGGGACTCGATGTCAATCCGATGTCCGCATTTTTGACCAACACCAAGGTGGACCGCTACGATGCGCAGGATTTTGAAGAGATCCGCGGATTCCTTTCTGCCCTTCGGAATTTTCGCGGCGGGGCGCCTCGAAAAAGCGACAGGGAGGTTTGCCGCTATTTCCGGCCGGACCGCTTTGATGAGCTTGTGCGGATCCGTTCGTTTCTTGACACTCTGCCGGAATCCCGGGCCGGACAGCTTCTGCGGGCCGCATTTGTCTCGATTATCCTTGACTGTTCCGACCGCAGGCGGGACGGCAACGGTCTGAAGGTGAGCGCCTCCAGGGTTGAAGATACCGCGGCCTTTTTCGAAGAAAAGGCTGCGCTTATGATCGAGGATATCCGCAGGGTCAGGCCCTGCGACGGGGTACGGGGCTTCGGCCTCTGCGATACGGCGTGCCATCTTTACCAAAGATATGAGAGCTGCCGGGACGGACGGCGGGCCGGGGCGATTATTTTTTCACCGCCCTATGCAAATTCCTTCGACTACTTCGAGTCATACAAGCTGGAATTGATTCTCGGAGGCTTTGCCGACGGCATGACGGGAATTGCGGACCTGCGCAGGGGAGCCGTCCGTTCCTTTGTCGGCGCTCAGGCGCAGAAGGCCTGTGATCCCTGCATCGACCTCATTGCAAAGGAGATCGAAGAGGCGATTCCGGCGAAGGAGGCGCGGACCGGCAAAAAGGACGGCAGAACCCGTAAGGTGCCCGATATGATCCGGGGCTATTTTTCGGATATGCGTGAGGTGCTGCGGCAGTGCGCCCTCTGCCTGAATCCGGGCGGGAAAACCTATATTGTGGTTGACCAGTCGGCCTACCTCGGCAAGATTGTTCCCACGGACCTGCTGCTGGCCTATCTCGGCGAGCAGGAGGGCTTTACGGTCGGCCGCATCGTGAAATGCAGAAACGCGAGGACCTCGACCCAGCAGCTCAACCAGTACCCGTATCTGAAAACGACGCTGCGGGAAAGCATTGTGGAACTGGTCCGAAATGAATAAAAGAAGGGGCGGCGAGATGCCGCCCCTTCTTTCGGGCTGTGTGAAAACCGCGGATTCCGCCCGGGAAGACGCCGTGTAAAAAGGGCCCTTGGTGCGGGTGCTGAACGAAACGGGAGACGAAAGGCAGACTGACAGATGAGCAAAGACTCTGCGGGACAGGTGAAGCGCAAGAAATTTCGACAGGCGGCCCTGCTGCTTCCGCCGGCAAAGGATTTTGCAGGGCCGGCCAAGCAGCCGGCGGCCCCGATGGTCCCGGCCGCCGAAGAGAGCGTCCGCGATTAAAGCCCGCAAAAAACCTGTGCTCCTGTCTGTGTCAAAGTCTGCGCTGTAAGCAGCGTCACATCCGCGCCTAAAACCAGCGGAAAAACCTGTGCTCACGTCCGCGTCAAAACTTGTGTTCATACTTGCACCAAAGTCTGCGCTTCAAGCGACCCCTACATCCGGGCCTAAAACCCGCAAAAAAGCCTGTGCTCATGCCCGCACCAAAACTTGTGTTCATACTTGCATCAAAGCCCGCGCTTCAAGCGGCGCCCGTGTTCGGGCCTAAAACCAGCGAAAAAGCATGCGCTCGCATCCGCGTCAAAACTTGTGTTTATACTTGCACCAAAGCCCGCGCTTCAAGCGGCGCCCACATCCGCATAAGTCCTGCGCGGGACATCCCCGGAAAAGGCGCCGTGCCCTTTGCCGCGTCAGGGTTTAGTAGCCTTTGTACTGTGTATAGTTTGTCCGAAGGGAATCGAGGGGACAGGTTTCTATCTCGGCGGATTTTTCCAGCTCTTCCGCGATCAGCTCCGCGCCGCCCGGCAGCAGGCCGATCACATCCTTCGGCGCCGAGCGGTCAAAAATCCGCTCCCATGTCAGGAGATGCTTCTTGATGTAGTTAAACTGGTTATAGACTGTCGTTCTTGAGGTCCAGATATCCTCGAAGGTCAGCGTGGTGTCAAACTTGGCGTTGAGCGCCTCCAGAACGATGCGCTTGTTCGCTTCGTTGAGGACCTCAAGATTGGGGTAGGAATCCCGCAGATATTGGACCCGTTCGATCGCCTCCCGTTCGCCCTGCGCTCCGAAATGCCTGATGATATAAAGCGAATAAACAAATTCGAAGCGGTTGATGCCCCCCAAAGCGGCGATGACCCGCAGGGCCATCCGGTAGGGGAATCTGGGAATCCTTGTAATCGTGTCCAGCTCGTAATATTTGAGCATCTGCTCCCGGAAGATGTCGGTGGAAAGCTCCCGGTATTCGAACAGCGCTCTGCCGACATCGGTAACCCAGAACTTGAGGTCTCTTTCCGCGAGAGCGCCGATCTTCACGCAGTGGGAAACGTTGTTATGGTCGATGGCAATCGCTTCGCGCGGAAGTCCGACAGAAAAGCCGGGGTAGCGTTCGAGGGTCGGCAGAACCAGGTTGCTGTAATAGGCGTCGATCGTGTAATCGCCCACCGTTCGGAAGGTCCGCCGGATTCCGGAGGCCCGGGAGGTTTTGCTGACCAGAAATTCCTTCGCGATTTTGCCCGGGTCCTTGTTGACCTCCGCGATCCGCAGGCTCAGGCTTTCGGAGAATTCCCCGATATCAAGCTGCTCCGACAGCTCGACAAGGATGGGCGCATCCGGCTCCTGATGGCTGTGGCCTTTGCCGCGGGCCGCTTTGAGATTCAGCTTATCGATATAGTCGGCCAGAATCCTGTCCTGATCGCGCAGCGCCTGAATCACCGAATGCAGTGTGCTGAATTCCTTGGGGTCGATGTCATCGAATTTGGAAACCTGATCGGAGATCACCATTGGAATAATGATATAGGAAATCTGATCCGGCTTGGAGCGGTCCTTTCTCAGCGAACGGCCGACTGCCTGAATAATGTCGATCATCGAATTTTTCGGTTCCGCGAAATAGACCGCGTCGATCATGGGAACATCGACTCCCTCGGTGAGACAACGCGCGTTGGAGATTACGCCGTAGGGCGCGCGGATAAACGTGTCGAAAATTTCCCGGCGCGTTCCGGCGGACATTTTTCCGTTGATGTGGCCGGCGTAAATATCGGACGCATCCATTGAGTCGGTGACGGCGGCGATGACCTCACGGATGGAGCTTCCGTCGGATGGCTCGATAAACTCCTGCGCCGCGTTGATGCTGCGGTGATAAGAGATCACCTTATGGACGCCGATGTCGCCCATCGTCTTCGCCAGAAGGACCTGAAGGAAGAGAGTCTGGGCGTCGATGCGGCGGTCTCCCAGATCGATCAGCTGATTTTCGCGGATGATCCGCCGCAGCTCTCCCTCGCTCATGCAGCACAGAACAATCTTATAGTCGTTGATAATGCCCTGCTCGATCGCCTCGCGAAAGGGAAGCGACGAGAAGGTTGCACCGTATTGTTCCCGGTTGTCCATCGAAAAAACCTCGTAGTTGAGCTGCTTTGCGCGGCCCACGATATGCGGGTTGACGAAGCGTTCGGTGGCGGTCATAAAGAGCCGCTTTTTGCAGGGAATGCACTGATCCTGCATACCGAGGATAAACATCTGGGAATCCTTGTTCCCGGCGGTCCGGTGGGCCTCGTCAAAAAAGGCAAGGTCAAAAGCAAAGCCCGGGCAGCTTTGCATGGCGATTACGACGGCGTCAAGCGACTGGTAGGTGGAAAAAACCACCCGGTTTCTGTCGGACGGATGCCGGAGAAAGGCGGCGATCTTTTCTGCCTCGGTCGTGACGGGGACGCCGATGTAAGAGGTGTCCGCGGCAAAATCGTCGTTCTCTTCCGCACCAGCAACGGTGGGATCGCTGCATACGCAGAGATAGAGAAAGGGCGCCGAGGCCTGCGGCATCCAGGCTTCCAGCGTCTGCTTGATCAGCGCGAGGTTCGGCGCGATGAAAAGGACGGTTCGGCTGCCCATTCCCTCATGAATCCAAAGCGCCGTCAAAGTCTTGCCGGTTCCGCAGGCGGCCAGCAGCTTGCCCCGGTCCCCGCCGCAAAAGCCTGCCAAAACCTCCCCGATGATTTTGCGCTGGTGCGGCAGGGGCGAGAGCTTTTCTCTGCGGACGGCGGCGTCCCCGGTCCCGGCAAAACGGAACAGCCACGCGAAGAATGCGCTGTCGAGGGCGCTCAGGCAGTCGCGCAGAATGGTGAACTGGTCCTTCTTCTTCTGCGACTGTTTCGGAAGCGCATGGCAGTTTGCAAAGATGCACCGCCCGTCGGTATGCTCCGATTCCGCCCAGAAGGAAGTCAGCTCATCATAAGAGGGCGCCGCCTGCGCGCTGCGGAATTTGACCTGGTAGGCGACCGAGGAGCCGCCCTCCTGAAGGAACAGGCCGTCAACACCGCTGTCCTTTTTCTCCAGCTGATACTTTTTCCGGTATGCTTCGGGGATTTGGGGTCCCATATAAAGCTCTCTGATCTGATAGAGATCGCGAAAATAGGTGAAATAGGCATAGGCGAACTGCTCAAAGGCGTCCCCCTTCTCCTTGAGCGGTTCGATTGCTTCGATGGCCTTTTCCAGCTCGTCCCAGCAGGAATAGAGCTGTCGGTAAATTTTGTGAAACGTCATCGGCTCCCCTCCGTTCTGTACGGCGATGCGGTCCCCGTATTGGCCATATCGGACGCGGGGACGGCGCTTTTGCCCAGCGTGCCCCGTTCCTCCCACCCGCGGATACGGGGCCGCGGCCTTACAGGAGCATCATATCATATTTGTCCGACGCGGACAATGCCCACATCGGGCGTGGTTTCTTTCCGGAAACCGCGCCCGACCCGCATGGGCATAACCCAAGCTCCCGGCTTGGGCCATGCCGGGGCAACGATGCGTCGGACGGTCAGTCCCCATGCGTCAAGAATCAGGCAGGCGTCGCACAGCGTCCGGACCGGGGCGATGGATATTCAGCGGGATTCTTTCCCCGCCTGCCCCCGCCGGGGCCTTTGAGCCGGGGCTTACCCGCCGCTGAGAAATTGTAAGGTGTGATCGGATAAGCGGCCAAGCCCGCCGCACTCTTTCCACATCAGGAAGGTTGGTACGACTGGCATTTTGATTCGGTGGGAATAGTCCATGAGAATCCGCCGATATGTTCATAAGGATAAAAAATGACGGTTTTGGGTTGTCCATGCCTAAAAAGTCCTGACGTGATTCGACATTGATTGATATTTGACAGTCAGAAATTTGCGGCATTTTGGGAAACAGCGTGCGGAATCCGCCTTGCAGATGCGGGGCCATCCCTTGGAAAGACGGATGATGAGTGATGAAAAGCACAGAAACGGCCGCGCGTTCAAGCGCGGCCGTTTCTGTGCGAAGACGTATCGTGTCGTGAAAGAAATCCGTTCAAAGCCGCTTGCCCCCGGTGTTTAAAACAAAAAACAGTTCCGCCAAACCTTTTCGCTTTGCGGAAAGGCGGCGCGGACAGTCTCCGCGATGTTTGGGCGCCGAGAACGCGGAATGGGAAGAAAGGCTACAATATCCGAAAAATATTCTTTTCCCGGGCGCTCCGGTTCAGTTCAGCCGCCTTCGTCCGTTTTTTCAAAGGACCTCAGCAGCCAATCCGCCGTACAGGGGGGAACCAGACGCAGAATCTCATCCGTTACGCCGTTGTTTTCCTTCAGCAGGCGCCGTACCCGCGAGGCACTGATGGGAATGCCGTCCGCACAGCAGCGCGGAAGCTCAACGAATTCCACGCCATATTCAGGAAGCAGGCGGCGCATCGTTTCATTGTATTGCCGCGTGACCGGATCAAACGGCTCCTGCCCCGCGAAGCGCCGGCGGATGCCGAGCACCGGCGCAATTTTGGACCCGAAAATGGTAATGTCCAGCTCGCTCTGCAGAACCGACGGGTCCTCGCTCTCCTTCAAAAAATAAACCGGAAAGGTCGAGCCGGAGATCATGTAGCTTCCGCTGGGGCAAACGCATACGTTTTTCATTCCGACCGTTCCCGCGCGGACAAGCGCCAAGCGGTCGGAAAAAGGAAAGGCGGAGCGGTTTTCTTCCACCACGAACAGATATAAAAAGCCGCACTGCTCCGCCGCCCGCCGAATCAGAAAGAGGTGCCCGTTTGTCAGGGGATTGCAGTTCATGACAATTGCGCCCACCGGGCCGCACCCCACGGGAGGGCGGGGGAGGCCGTTCAGGTAGCGCGCCAGTCCGTCGCTGCGGTTTTCCAGAAGAATGACATCCCGCGTTTCAGCGATGGGAGTAAAGCCGCAGCGGGTGAACAGCTCCCTGTTGTGCGGCCTTGTAAAGACAAAAAGGTCGGAAATGCCGATCTGGAAACGGTTGCGGCACAGACAGGAAACCAGAATGCCGAGACCGTTCTGCCCGCGCAGCTCTTCGTCCACCGCAAAGCATTTGAGCAGCCCGCCGCAGGCGCAGCCGCACCCCAGCAGCCTTTCCCCGTCAAACAGACCGAACGCGCATTCGATGTCCTCATCGAAGCGAAGGTGATGGGCGTTCAAAAAACCTGACAGCATCTCGCGCTCGCTGCGGAGTATCAGGTGGATTTCCCGCGCCTGAATCGATTCCATGCCGGCCGCTCCTTTCCCATAACATTCCAATTTTATTATAATGGAGCTTCCGCCCTTCTGCAAATAGGAAAGTTTGATAGGAGGGATATCCTCCGCTTATTGCGGGGAAGAAGAATATAAGCGTTTCATTTGTCAGACATCTTGTTTTCATATTTTTGCCGGACTTCCGCTTGTGCTATACTGAAAAAAATGGGGGGTCATTTTCCACCAAACGAAAGGAGGAATCGTTGTGGAAATCAAAAAAACTGCCATGGCGGGAAGTATGGAATCAAGCGACTGCATGGTTACCGTCCGTCCCGGAATCCATGGAATTCAGATTGACCTGCAGAGCGACGTCAAGGTAATGTTCGGGGAGTCGATTCTGGCAACGGTGCGTCAGACGCTGGAGGAGCTGGCGGTATCGGATGCTGAGGTTTCGGTTCTTGACCGCGGCGCACTGGATTGTGTGATTCGCGCCCGGGTGCAGTGTGCGGCCTGCCGCGCCGCGGAGACCTCATGGGACTGGACAAAGGAGGTGGTATGCCTTGGCTGAACGGGAAATTCATTTAAAACGAACTGGGCTGTATGCAAGCGGGTGCAGTCCAGTCAACATGATTCAGGCGGTGTTTTACAACGAGGACATGCTGGTCTATGACCTTGAGGACTCGGTTCCCGCGTCGGAAAAGGACGCCGCCCGCATTCTGGTTTATCAGATGATGAAACATCACCGTCCCCGCGACAAATACGTGGCCATCCGGGTCAACGGACTTTACTCCGAATACTTCGAGGAGGATATTCAGGTCGCGGTGCGCGCCAATCCGGACGCCCTGCGCATTCCTAAGGTGGAGTATGCGCGCGAGGTGCAGGAAATTTCCCGCCGCGTGGCGGAAATTGAGGAGAAAATCGGCCTTGAAGCAGGAAAAATCGAGCTTATCTGCAACATTGAGTCCTATATGGGCGTGCTGAATGCCAGAGAAATTGCCTCCGCGGACCCCCGTGTTACGGCTCTGACCGTTTCCGCCGAAGACCTGACCGCCAGTATGAAAGCGCAGAGAACCAAAAAGGGTCTTGAGGTGTTCTATGCCCGCAACGCGGTTCTCCTGGCCTGCCGCGCGGCGGGGGTGGACGCCCTTGATGTCGTGTTCAGCGACATCAACGACGAAGAGGGGTTGCGCGAGGATACGGCATTGGCCAAAAATCTGGGCTTCGACGGAAAATCGGTGATTCACCCGAGACAGATCGACGTTGTCAACGGCTTTTTTACCCCGAGCCAGAAGGAGATCAATTATGCGCTGCGTGTTCTCGATGCGGTGGAAAAGGGCAAGAAGGCCGGAAAGGGCGCCGTTACCCTTGACGGCAGCATGATCGACAAGCCGATTGAGCTGCGGGCAAGGACGACATTGGCTCAGGCCAGAGCCGCGGGCATCAAGCTGGATGGGATGGTGACGATAAAATGAAAAATGCCGTTGGACGCGAATTGCCGGAGCTGATCGACGGATATCAGGTCAAGCCTTACCGCGGCGCGTATGAGGGACAGCCTGCCTCTTCTCCGGTACATACGATGCGCCGCGCGGGGAAAAGCACCTCCGACACCGAAAAACTGGTCTGTTCCCTGGAGGAGGCGATCCGCCGGGTCGGCCTTACTGATGGAATGACCATTTCCTTCCACCACAGCTTCCGGGAGGGGGACAAGGTGATCGGACAGGTCCTCGCCGCCATCCGCGGCCTGGGAATCAAGCATTTGAAGTTTGCACCCAGCGCGGTGGTCAATATTCGCAATCCCTCGGTGGCCGACTTTGTCCGGGACGGAACCATTGAGCGAATCGAGGCCAGCGGCATCCGGGGCGAACTGGGAGACGCGGTTCTGGAGGGGTTGATGCGGCATCCGGTCATCCTGCGCCCCCATGGTTCGCGGCCCAGAGCGATCGAAGCAGGGGAGCTCAACATCGATGTCGCCTTTATCGGCGCTTCCGCCTCGGATGAATACGGCAATGCCACCGGGCAGATCGGCCCCAATGCCTGCGGATCGCTGGGCTACTCGTTCATTGACGAACGCAGCGCGGACAAGGTCGTGGTCATCACCGATCATCTGGTGGATTTCCCCTGTGTACCCGCCAGCATCTCGCAGCAGTATGTGGATGTGGTTGTCAAGGTGGATGAAATCGGAGACCCGGAAAAAATCGGAAAGGGCGCCGCGCGGATGACCAAAAATCCGCGCGATCTGATGATTGCGCGTCGTGCGGCGGATGTTATGGCTGCCTCACGCCGTTTCCGCGACGGGTTTTCCTTCCAGACCGGGGCGGGCGCCATCTCCATCGCATGCACCAATTATCTGGCGCAGCATATGCAGGAGCGGGGAATCACGGCAAGCTTCGCCTTGGGCGGCATGACGGCGAGCATTGTGGAGATGTTCCAGAAAAAGCTGGTGCGGGTGCTGGAATGCAGCCAAAGCTTTGATTCGGTTGCGGCGCGCGCCATGGCCGACAACCCCAATATCGTGGAGATCGACAACGCGGTTTACTCAAACGCTTTTACCAAGGGCGCTCTGCTTGATAAGCTGAACTTCGGCGTGCTGGCCGCTCTGGAGGTCGATACCGATTTCAACGTCAATATTTTGACCGGCTCCTCCGGCGAAATGATGGGCGGACTTGGCGGCGGTCCGGATGTGGCTGCCGGGGCGGATATCAGCATCGTCTGTCTGCCGGTCCTGAGAGGGCGCACACCGTCGATCACCAGACGGGTCTTTACCTGCTGCACTCCCGGAGAAACGGTCGCCGCGGTGGTGACCGAAGCCGGAATTGCGCTGAATCCCAGACATGCGCACTATGAAGAGCTGAAAGAGGACCTCGAAAAAACCAACCTGAAGCTTGTGAGCATCGAATATTTGCAGCAGCTTGCCGAATCGCTGACCGGTGTGCCTGCACCCATCGAGACGACCGACCGCGTGGTATGCATTGTGGAATACCGCGACGGCACGGTGATCGACGTCATCCGGCAGATCAAGCGGTAGGTGGACGCTTTGGCTCACATGTTTTGCTTATGGGCTCATGGCTTTTTTGTATTTTTGTTTCGGAATCATAAATGGTATAATTAATCCAAAATCGCCGGCAAATGTAAACACATTTTGTTCAGGAGGAATGAAAATGAAACGTTTATCCGCTCTGTTCCTAGCTGTCACAATGATTTTTGCTCTATCGGCCTGTGGCGGAAGCCCCTCTTCCAGTGCCCCGGCTGCTCTTCCGCAGGGAACATCTGCTGAATCTCCGGCCGCTGACCCCATTACCATGAAATTGGGTCTTACTTTTGCTGACAACCATCTGATCACTCGGGAATTGTATGCTATGTCTGATGCTGTAAAAGAAAGAACCAACGGCGGAATCACGATCGAGATTTATGCCGACTCCTTATTAGGCAAAGAAACAGAGATGTATGAGCAATTGTATATGGGTACAATTGATATGGCTCTAGAAACCATTGCCTTTCAAAGCACGACCCACCCCGAACTAACCATTGAGGATCTGCCGTACATGTTTGCCACCCGTGAGGATGGTTACGCTGCCTTGGATGGCGGATACGGCGCTAAAATCGATGAAATTATTGCATCTGACGGCCAAATCCGCAATCTGGGGTATATGGAGCTGGGATATAGACACATGACCAACAACGTACGCCCTATCAATGTTCCTGCGGATATGTCTGGCATCAAATTTCGAACCACTACTTCTGATTTGCGCTTGGCCGTGTTTGAGGCATTGGGTGCCCAGCCTATTTCCATGAGCTTCAGTGAAGTATTCACTGGTTTGCAGCAGAAAGTAATCGACGGTCAGGAAAGCCCCTTGTCCACCATTGACAGCTCTTCGTTCGCAGAGGTACAGAAATATCTCTCACTTACCGGCCATTTTTGGACCAATGAGTGTTTGCTGATTAACGAACCGCTGTGGCAGAGCTTATCGCCGGAATGGCAGACCATCCTTCAGGAAGAAGTGGATGCCTGCGAAACCCGTATTCGCGAAAAAAATGTTATCAGTGATGAGGAATTGATCGCTAAACTGGAAAGCGAAGGAATGCAAGTCAATGAGGTTGACAAAGCTGCCTTCTCCGAGCTGCTTCAGCCGCTATATAAGGAATGGGAAGGAAAAGTTATCGGATCCGAGCTTATGGATGCCTACCGCACATATTCTGGCTATTGATCAATCGTCGATAACGGCTCTGAATTCCTTCTGCCGTAACTAGCAGAAGGAATTCTTTTTAAGAATCAGAGCTGCGGACAATGAATTAAGGAGATGATAACATGTTGTTTGAGAAAATTGTGATCCGGACGCTGCGCATTCTTTCCTTTATGATGTTCGTGATCATGATTGTGGTTGTATTTGGACAAGTTATACTGCGTTACTTTTTTGGCGCGCCCCTCGCGTGGAGCGATGAATTGTCCAGGCTGCTGCTGGTATGGGTATCCTTTATGGGAGTCACATTGGTTCACTATTCGGATGCGGGACATCCGGCCGTAACCTTCTTGGTAGATAAGATACCCTGCAAACCCAGAGAGTTCGTGGATGTAATGCTGAATTTGCTGATGGTAGTCTGCTTTGTAGCGATTTTTATTGTCAGCCTGAAGTATACCGTCAATAATCACCGCTTTGTCAGTGCGGTACTGCATTATCCCAATTCAATTAAATATGCGGTTGTTCCCTTTGCGATGGCTCTTATGGCCATCAAAAGCATGGACCGTACGATCGTAGATTTAAAAAAACTTGTAAAGAAACGCTGAGGGGGTAAATCAATATGATGTTGTTATTGTTATTTGGCTGTTTCTTTCTGTTTTTGGCCTTGGGCGTGCCTATTTTGTTTTCCATGGGCATTTCTGCGGGTTTCTATTATTTGGTCAGCGGTTATCCCTTGATGCAGTTTGTACAGAAAACAATCGGAGGGGTGGATTCTTTTACTCTATTGGCTATACCCTTTTTCCTTTTGGCTGGCGATATCATGGGCAAGGGGGGCATCAGTAAGCGGATGCTCCGTTTCGCCAATGCCCTGGTTGGACCGCTGACCGGAGGATTGGCTGTCACCGGTGTAGTTTCCAGCGCGATGTTTGGCACTATCTGCGGTTCCGCACCTGCCACAGCGGCCTCCATTGGCAGTATCATTGTGCCCGAAATGCGGGAAAGGGGCTACAGTAAACGATTCACCGGTTCTATTATTGCGGCTTCTGGCTTGTTGGGTATCATTATTCCGCCAAGTATTGTTATGGTTAATTATGGCGCGACGGCGGGTGTATCGATAGGAAGCCTGTTTATCGGAGGAATTATCCCTGGGATTCTTGCTGCTTTTGGTTTAGCTGCCTATTCAGTATGGCAGAGCAAAAAAAATGGTTACGGTATGGTGGATGGCCATAAGCAGCATTATGATATCAAAGAAATTGCAGTTTCTTTCAAAGAAGCCATTCTGCCGTTGACCACGCCCTTGTTTATTTTGGGCAGTATCATGTTGGGTATTGCTACAGCCACCGAGGCGGCTGTTATCTCGGTGGTATGGTCAGCTTTTCTTACGGTAATTGTCTACCGCGAGATCGATTTGAAAGAGTTGTGCACGATTATTACCGATGGTGTAGGGAAGGCTGGTCAGATTATAGGGATGATGGCTTCTTCTGCTGCTTTTGGCTATGCTTTAACAGTGGAAAAGGTTCCCGCGTTAATGGCTAATTTCTTTGTACAGTATGTGGATAATGTATTCCTCTTCTTCTTGATCACCTTCCTGATTGTTCTGGTTTTTGGCTGCTTTCTGGAGGTTATCGCCATCATTGTTTTGGTGACGCCAATTTTGCTCCCAGTGGCGAATGCCATGGGGGTTGATCCTATCCATTTTGGCATGTTCATGTGTTTAACTTTGTGCTTGGGTGGTTTGACTCCTCCCGTTGGCCTTTGTTTGATTACTACCAGTCGAATTGTAGATGTTGACATTGATAAAATGTTCCCGGATTTGCTGCACTGTATACTTATTTATATCATGGTGATTGCTCTTGTGGCAGTCTTTCCTCAATTAGCCACGTTCTTACCAAGCCTGATGGCCTAATCAGGATAAAAAGAGGAGAATTAAGTGAGTAAGCAAAAACATCAGCCCTACCTTCACGCCTGCAATGCCCATCTGCATATTATTGATCCGGTGTTCTCCAATGACGGAAAGGCCGCCGCGCAAATTGGCACCATTGAGACTTATATGCAGCTGGCTCAGGAGCAGGGATTGGAACGAGCGGTATTCGTTCAGGCAAAACCATTTGGTACTGATAACTCATGTTTATTAAATGCCATTCAAAGATTCGGCTTGAATAAGGCGCGTGGTATCGCGGTGGTAGATCAATCCATCTCGAACCAAGAGTTGGAATCTCTCCATCAAGGCGGAGTGAGGGGAGTGCGTTTTAGCGTTTGGAATCCTGCCAATTCAGTGATATCCTTTGACCTATGCGAACCTCTCAGCCATCGCGTGTGTGATTTGGGTTGGAACATGCAATTGCATATGAGTGCCGTACAGTTAATGGAACACTCATCGGTAATTTCTCGGTTGCCTGGCAGGGTGGTAATCGACCATATGGGGCGATTGAATCCCCAAAAGGGCACGGATGATCCGGCCTATGCGTTTTTATGCAGACTGATTGATCAAGGAAATGTATGGATTAAGCTTTCCGGCCCCTATCTGAATACCTGTGATGGTTATCCATGGAATGATGCTGCCAAAGTTGCCCGCGCCTTTGCAGACTATGCACCGGAACGCGTGTTGTGGGGCAGCGATTTTCCACACGTGACCGAAAAGGTAAAACCAGATGAATGGGACATCTTGAACACTATAGATCGCTGGTTCGATACAGACCGGGCAAAGCAGCTCGCATTGGTGGAAAATCCGGCGGAAGTATATGGGTTCTAAGAGAAAATACCGCTGATTTTGCTATAGATTTACAAGTTGCCCCTGCCTTTTCGTGGTCGCCACAAAAGGACAGGGGCAGTTTAATCTCAAAATTCGAAAGCCTCCGGTTAAAAAGAAGAATACCATATTCTTGGACAAAACGATTCTTTTGATGTAAAATGAAAAAAACGGTATCTTTGCGGGAGGCGTGACCATGACTCTCAAGGATTTGGATTATTTTGTCGCAATTGCCCAGCAGGGGAGCATCACCCGTGCGGCGGCACAGCTTTTTGTGGCGCAGCCGGCCCTGAGTCAATGCGTGCAGAAGCTGGAAAAAGAAACCGGAATCGAGCTGCTTGTGCGCAACAACACCGGGGTGGCCCTGACCAGTGAGGGCCGCTGCTTTTTGGAATTTGCACAGAGGGTTTTGCACGAAAAGGCGCAGTTGGGAAAACGGATTCAGGACGTGGAGAATGCGGAAAACGGAGAAATCCGTCTCGGCTTCACCGGCACACAGGCGACCTATGTGCTGCCCTATATTCTGCCTGATTTTCAGGCGAAGCATCCGGGAGTCTCCATCACCCTCATTGAAGCCACCAGCGATCAGATTGAACAGAAGCTGACCCGCCATGAGGTCGACATAGGAATTCTCCACCTGCCGGTGGTGCGGGAGGAGCTTGACTATTTTGAGTTCAGCAAGGACGATATGGTGGTAATTCCCCGCCGGACCAGCGCATACCGCGATTTTATCTTTCACAAGGAGGGCGAGGGGGTGCCCTATATCCATGCGAACTTTTTCCGGGAGGAGCCGCTGATCCTCACCCTCCCGGGACAGAGAAGCCGCATGGTCTGCGACCAGATCCTCGCCAATGCGGGAATTGTTCCCAAAATCCGTCAGATCAGCCGAAACCTCAGTACCCTCGACGCACTTGCCCAGGTGGATTATGCCTCGGTGATTATGCCCAGCAAACAAATTTCCCGGGCCCTGCGGCAGCGCGCGCATTTCAGGCTGGATGAAACCGTTTCGGTGCCCTATTCCTTTGTGCTTGCCACCATGAAGGATACCTACCTTTCCATCGCGGTGCAGCATCTTCAGCGCGAATTTCTGGAAAAACGGTTCACCTTTTAGGGCGAGAGGAGCCCGAGCGGGCCGATTTGCAGCGCCGTCCGGCAGAGGGCGTCCTCCGGGGCCGGACGCCGGTGAGGGATGGCGCTCCCCTGCAGCTTTCGGCATGGCGGGTTCCTACGCAGGCGCGCCGTGCCTTGTGCCGGCGTCGGAAAACGATCAAGCGGGGCGTCAGCCCCGGCAAAACGGAAGTGAGGGATTCCCATGCCAGAGATAACCGGCCGTCCGGTTTCACTCGAAGAAATCCTGGAGGCCCGCGAGCAGCGGGCAGAGCGCCAGCGGACGGCGCGGGAGCGGTTTCCGGGGACGGCGCTTGTGAGCTTTACCCTCAATATTGCAGGACCGGTCAAGCTCTTTGCGCTCGCGGAGCAGAGCTTTCAGGAGGGATGCCGCAGCATCGCCCGGCAGCTCGAACGCAACCGGGTCGCGGTTCGGTTTTATAAAACCTGCATCCAGCCTGCCGGATGCGAGGCGCTTTGGGCGGTGGATTGCGACCCGCTCCGGCTCAAGGCGCTGATGTGCGCGGTGGAGGACGGCGGACGGCTGGGCAGGCTGTTTGACATCGATGTGCTCAATCCCGCGGGGGAGATTCTCTCCCGCACCGGCCTAGGCATTCCGCGGCGGCGCTGCCTGATCTGCGACCGGCCGGCCCACGAATGCGCCCGCGGCCGCGCCCACAGCCCGGAACTTCTTTGGCATGAGACCAACCGGATCATGCGGGAATACTTCACCGAGAAGCGGGCCGACGAAATTGCGGCAATGGCCGGGAAAAGTCTGCTTTACGAGGTCAGCACCACCCCGAAGCCGGGTCTGGTGGACAGGGCGAACAGCGGCGCGCACCGCGACATGGACCTGTTCCATTTTATCGACAGCTCGGCGGCGCTGATCCCCCATTTCCGGCAGCTCTTTCTAATGGGGGTTCATCATGCGCAGGACAGTCCGCAGCGGCTTTTTGGCTGTATCCGCTACCCGGGAATGCTTGCGGAGGACGCGATGTTTGCCGCAACCAAAGGCGTAAATACCCACAAGGGATTGATTTTTTCACTTGGGATTCTTTGTGCCGCTCTGGGCTATTCCTTTGCGAACACGCTGCCCTGTGATACCGGCGCTCTGCTTTCCCTCTGCGGAAGGATGGCCTCCCTTTCGGTGGAGCAGGATCTGGACCGGGTAACCGTCCAAAATGCCCGCACCTTCGGGGAACGTCTTTATCTCCAGACGGGAAGCGCCGGAATCCGCGGGGAGGCGGCCGCCGGTTTCCCATCGGTCCGGCATTACGGCCTGCCCGCCCTGCGGCGGTTTATGGCGGAGGGGAAAAGCCTCAACGACGCAGGGGCGCTGACCCTTCTGATCCTGCTTGGCCATGTGGAGGATACCAACGTGATTTCCCGGCGCGGCCTGCGGGCCGCTCAATCGGTACGGGAGGAGGCGGCGGAAAGAATGGCGCAGGAGCCGCTCCCGGAGCTTGATGAAATCAGGGTACTCGACCAACGGTTCATCCGGGAAAATATCAGTCCGGGCGGCTGTGCCGATCTGCTGGCCATTACATTTATGCTGTACTTTTTGGAGCAGGAAGCTCAGGACACTGCAAACGGAGAGAAGTAGTTCCCGCGGACGGGTGGGCGGCGCCAGGTGCTGCCCGCGGCGCAATTCCTTGGTCATCGCCTTTCGGCGCGCAGCTGCGGCGGCAATGAAACGCACAACGCTTTGCAAAATCAAAATCCGCGTATGGGCTGAGCAAAATGCCCGCCCGCGTTTGGTGCGAGCGGACGCCGCTGTGTATGGGTGATGGGTGCGCGGCAACGAAATTTCCAATCGGTTTAAGGGCTTTGCTTTTCCGCCAGGCTGCTGCGTATAAGTGCGCACGAGGCCAAAGATCTCACGAAAAGAAACACCGCATCAGAAATGTGATTCTGATGCGGTGTTTTTGGTGGAGGCGAGGGGAATTGAACCCCTGTCCGAAAGCCGATTCACAGAAACTTCTCCGAGCGCAGTTTATCTACTGAAGATTCCCCCGGCTGTGCGCCGACAAACAGGCTCACAGCGTCGGTATCCCCTTATGTTTCAGCGATGCGGGGAGCCTTCTCGCTGAAATTGACCACTAATCGACGCCCTGTTCCCGGCCGTGGTGCTCCGGGGCAGGACGGCGGCCTAATTAGGCCGCGTAAACGTAACTGTCGTTCTCGTTTACTTTTAAAAGTTCGGGGATTATAGAGGTCCCGCCCTCTGCCCGCTATTTCTGCTTCACAACCCCCGTCGAAACCTTTACGCCCCCATGGTGAGAGAGTGTGTTCATCCGAGGAGAAAATCAAAGATGTTTTCAAGCTCGCTGACGTCGGCCTGATAGAGCTCGGTAAAACGGCATTTGCCGCAGGTGATGGTGGTAAAGCGCTTATTTTGAATGTCAAAAAATTTTGCAAAATTTCCGCCGGTTGCCTGGAACTGACCGGTGCTGCATTCCGCCGAGCCGCATTTGGGACAGATCCAGTTCATGAAGGCCTCCTTCCTTACCGCTGCCGCTCCTTGAGCGCACGATCGATTTCGCGTTTTGCGTCGCGCCGCGCCTGATCCTCCCGCTTGTCGTAGAGTTTTTTGCCCCGGCAGAGGCCAAGCTGCATCTTGACCAGCGATCCCTTGAAATAAAGGGAAAGCGGAATCAGGGTATAGCTTTGCTGGCGGACCAGCCCGTAGAGACGGTTGATTTCGCGTCGGTGCATCAGCAGCCTGCGCGGACGCAGGGGATCCTTGTTGAAAATGTTCCCCTTCTCATAGGGGCTGACGTGCATCTGCCGGACGATCAGCTCGCCCGAACTGATATCGACCCAGCTGTCCTTGAGATTGACGGTGCCGGCCCGCAGGCTTTTGACCTCGGTGCCGGAAAGCTCGATGCCCGTTTCAAACGATTCGTCAACAAAATATTCGTGCCGGACCTGGCGGTTGAGCGCAATGGTTTTGGTTTCTTTTTTCTGTGCCATCTCCGACACCTCCTTACCCGCGGTGCTGTTTTCCTATCATAGCATTCCCGGTTCTCAAAGTCAATGGAAGGACGCACCGGAACGCCGTCCTTACATCTCGTTGCGTCCCTCGAGGGCGCGGCAGAGGGTGATATCGTCGGCATATTCCAGATTGCCCCCCGCAGGCAGTCCATATGCCAGCCGTGAAACTTTTAGACCCATCGGCTTGATCAGGCGTGAGAGGTACATGGCGGTTGCCTCTCCCTCAACGGTGGGATTGGTGGCCATGACCACCTCTTTTACCTCGCCGGTCAGGCGGGAAAGCAGCTCCTTGACGGTGAGCTGTTCCGGACCGACGCCCTCCATCGGGGAAATCAGACCGTGCAGTACATGGTAAAGTCCGTTGTATTCCCGCAGACGCTCAAAGGCGATGACGTCGCGCGGGTCCGCCACCACACAGATAATGGAACGGTCGCGCGCCTGGTTCTGGCAGATGGAGCAGACCGGTTCATCCGAAAGGTTCTGGCAGACCGAACAGCGCTTGATGCTGCCGCTCGAATCGAGCAGCGCCTCAGCAAAGGCGCGCGCGAATTCGGGCGGCTGGCTCAGCACATAGAAGGCGTACCGCTGGGCGGTTTTTCGTCCGACGTTGGGAAGACGGGCAAACTGCTCGGCCAAACGGGAAAGGGACGTGACCTGATATGCCATCGCGCTCAGAAGAGGCCGGGCATTCCGGGAAGGCTCAGCCCGCCGGTGATCTTGCCGAGTTCAGCGTTGCTGGTTTCCTCGACCTGCTTGCTGGCCTCGTTGACTGCCGCCATGATGACGTCCTGAAGCATTTCAATGTCATCGGGATCGACAATCTCCGGCTTGATGGCGAGAGCGGTGATCTCCTTTTTGCCGTTCATCGTCACCTCGACCATGCCGCCGCCCGAAGTAACCTTGAATTCACGCGTCTCAAGCTCCGCCTGCGTCGCGGCAAACTGCTCCTGCATTTTCTGTGCCTGCCGCATCAGGTCCTTCTGGTTCTGGGGGCCGCCGCCATATCCTGCGGGAAGTCTTGCTCTCATCGTTTCGGTTCTCCTTTTACAGTTATCGTTCAATTGTAATATTTTCTGCCGGGGGCAGAGAGGAAATCAGCTGTTCCAGCGGGTCCGCCTCGTCCTTTGCCTCAACAGGAGGACGATAGGGCCCGATGCCGTAATTTTGTCCGGTGACCTCTGAAATGGCATGCTTGATCTGCTGACGGGTGTAGTCGTTGCCCTTGAGCATCTCAAGCACCACCGGGTTGGAAACGTCAATCAAAATCCGGCGGCCGTCAAAATAAGCCTTGGTGCCGCGGAGCATTCCGGCGATCGAGCTGTTGAAGCTGGAAAGCTGGTCAATCACCTGCGGCCATGGGCGAAAGGGCTGCGTCTCCTGCGCGTGAGCGGGTTTTGCCGCCGGCTTTGGTTCCTGCGGGAGAAATGCGGCGGGCGTCTCCTCCGGCGCCGGGGAAGGCTCATCATCGGGCAGGGGAGGAGGCTCGGACGGCGAAATTGCCGGCGCTTTTGGGGGCGATGCGGGAAACGAAGCCGGGGCGGCTTTGGCTTCCCCGGAAAGAACAGGCTCCTCCGGGCGGGCCGCCGGGAGCGCGCCGCGGCGCAGCGCCGATTCCAGACGTTCGATGCGGGTGAGCAGCGCCTGATAGCCGGTGCGTACGGCGGGCTCGCAGAGGGTGACAAGGGCCAGCTCGAGCTCGGCACGCTTGGCGGTGCTGCGGCTCATCCGGGCGACGGCATCCTGCAGGGCGGTGATGCTCTGCAGCAGATCGGGCAGGGCGATTTCGCCCGCCTGCGCCCGAAGCGCCTCGATCTCGGTCGGCAGGCAGTCGAGCAGCCGTTCCGGGTGCTCGAGGGTCTTGGCAAGCATCAGGTTGCGGTAATGGGCGGCGAGCTGTTCGGCCAGGCGCTGCGGCTCCATCCCCTTCTGAATCAGGGCGGAGAGCGCCTCAAGCATCCCCTGGGTGTCCCCGGCGAGAATGCGGCCGGTCAGCTCCATCAGATGCGCGCTGCCGGCCAGTCCGGCGGCTGCCGCGACCGTTTCGACGGTGACCGCATCAGTATTGGCCGCGCAGACGTCAAGCAGGGAAAGCGCGTCGCGCATTCCGCCGTCCGAAAGGCGGGCAATCAGAGAAGCGGCGTCGCCGTCGAGCGAAAAGCCCTCCCGTCCGGCAACCTCCGCCAGCCGTCCGGCAATGATTTCGCTGTCGATCCGCTGAAAGTCGAAACGCTGGCAGCGGGAAATAATCGTGGGGAGCACCTTTTGAATTTCGGTGGTGGCAAGGATGAAGATCACATGCTCCGGCGGTTCCTCAAGGATTTTGAGCAGCGCGTTGAAGGCGCTGGTCGAAAGCATGTGCACCTCGTCGATGATATAGACGCGGTAACGGGCGACAGCGGGGGTGAAGACCGCCTCGCTGCGCAGGTCCCGGATCGAATCGACGCCGTTGTTGGAAGCCGCGTCGATCTCCACCACGTCGAGCAGCGAGCCGTCGTCCACACCGCGGCAGACGGCGCATTCCCCGCAGGGGCTGCCGTCGCGCAGATCGAGACAGTTGACCGCCTTGGCGACAAGCTTGGCACAGGTGGTTTTGCCGGTCCCGCGGGAGCCGACAAAGAGGTAGGCATGGGAGGGCTGCCCCTGGCGCATCTCGTTTTTCAGCACGGTGACGATCGGCTCCTGCCCCACCACCTCCTCAAAGGTACGGGGGCGGTAAAGCCGGTAAAGCGCCTGACGCATGTGGCACACCTCCCAAAAAACAGCAGGCCGGGCGAGCTGCCCTCTCATGCGGGGATGCAGATGACCTGCGGCACACAAAGCACTCTGCTTAATGCTGCTCGGTTCCCCGCCTGACATGGTTCACAGAACTTTGTCGCACAGGATCCACATCCCCGCATGACAGAGCACACGTCCGTCCTGCCTCAAAAGTAACATCGCCGGGCCGATACGCCGTTTCCGGCACAAAGGCTGTTTTATATTATAGCATACCGGCGTAAAAAGCACAACCGGCAAATGAGAAAAAACGCCGGTCCGCCCAAAAGAGACTTACCCCCCGCGGGGCGTTTGGGCCTGTTCTGCCGCCTTGCCGCGCGCGTTGGAAAGGGTCCAGAGGGTGATCGAGACGAGCACGATCCCGAACCCGGCAAGAGTCAGCGGGCCGGGGTATTCGTGCACCAGCAGCGCCGTCCAAACCGGATTGAAGAGCGGGTTGAGCGCCGCGATCAGGGTGCAGTTCAGAGTGGGGGCGTTGCGGATCGCAAAGCCGTAGAAAATATAGGCGGCCGCCTGCTGGAAAAGGCCGAGCAGCAGGATGCCGGTGACGCTTCCCGCGTCCCAGGAAAGTCCGCCGCCGGTAAAAAAGAAGGGGCACATCAGGATGGCGGTGTAGATGTTTCCGAAGATGTTGATGCTCAGGGATTCCGCGTAGCTTTTGGCCTTGCCGCTCATCAGATGCATGATGGCGGTGGTGATTCCAACCATCAGGCCGAGAAAGTTTCCCAGCATGGTTGAACTGCCGGTTCCCTCGAGGGTCAGCATGGCAATGCCGCCTGCCGTGGCAAGAGCCACCGCGATGTCCTTGCGCCGGAAACGCTGCCCAAAGAAGAGCATCGAAAAGATCAGGACGAAGACCGGGTTGGTGTATTGCAGCGCCACCATGTTGGCGCTCGAGGTCAGCTTGTTGCCGACGGTGAAGCAGACGAACTTCAGCATCACAGCGAGGCCGACGGTGAGGGTCAGCCGGTTGACCACCAGCTTTTTGCCGGCCAGCTTCAGATAAGCGAGCAAAACGATCCCGGCGATCAGGCTGCGCATCCCGGCAATGGCCATCCCATTCCAGCTTATCAGCTTGATCAGCGCGCCGGAGGTGCTCCATAAAAAGGCGCAGGCCGCCATGCAGAGCAGCGCGTTTTTGGGCGCAATGGGCCTGTCCACCGAAAATCTCATCGTTCCTGTCACTCCTGTCCTGATACGGGCGGTTTTGCCGGGAAAGAAAGAAGCCCCGGCGGGGACGGAATCATCCGTCCCCGCCAAGAGTTTCCAAGCATCGAATTTGAATTATCGCTTGTTTTTGCCAAAAATTTTCATGATGACGTCGTAAGGGTCCTCCTCCGCCTCTCCTTCCGGCTCGGGAGCGGCAGGGGCAGGCGCTGGAGTGGGCTGCGCTTCAGGGGCGGGAACGTAGCCGGTCTGCTGCTGGGCCTGCGCTGCGGGAACGGCGGGAGCCGCAGGCCGGGCCTGCTGCTCTTTGCCGGGGAGAACCGGCGTGGCGGGGTCGGACTTGGGGGTATAGTTGGCAATATCCTGAATATAGCTGGGAATGGCGAATTCACCATCCTCTTCAAAATTGGTGGCGATGACGGTGATCATCAGCTCATCCTTCAGGTTATCATCATAGGCGACGCCAAAAATATAATTAACATCAGGATGTGCAGCATCGCTGATCAAGTCGGAGGCGGTGTAAATATCCTCCATTAGGACATCGGTGGGAGCGGTGATGTTGACGATGACGCCCTTTGCTCCGTTAATCGAAGTTTCGAGTAGCGGGGAGCTGATGGCAGCCTCAGCGGCAGCGCGGGCTTTATCCTTACCCGAGGCGCGGCCAACGCCCATATAAGCATTTCCGGCATCCTTCATTACCGAAGTGACATCGGCAAAATCAAGGTTGATGACACCGGTGGTGCCAATCAGTTCCACGATGCTTTGTACCCCTTGACGAAGCACATCATCAGCCATCTCAAATGCGTTGGCAAGGGTGATCTTTTCAGTGGAAATCTGCTGAAGGCGTTCGTTGGGGATGACAATGAGGGCATCGACATGCTCCCGCATGGCGGTGATGCCCATCTCAGCCTGCTCCATCCGGCGTTTGCGCTCAAATTTAAACGGTTTGGTCACGACACCCACTGTCAGAACGCCCATATCCTTGGCGATTTCCGCAATGACCGGCGCGGCGCCGGTGCCGGTGCCGCCGCCCATACCGGCGGTAATAAAGACCATGTCGGTGCCCTTGAGAAGCTTTGCGATCTCCTCGCGGCTCTCCTCGGCGGAGCGCTGGCCGATGTCGGCCTGTCCGCCCGCGCCCTTGCCCTTGGTCAGCCGGGCGCCGATGTTGAGGGTGTAGGTGGCGTGACTGGTGGCAAGCGCCTGGTAATCGGTGTTCATCGCGATGAATTCCACGTTTTTCATCCCGGAGAGCACCATCCGGTTGATCGCGTTGCCGCCGCCGCCGCCGACGCCTACCACCTTGATGACTGTGGCCTGCTGATGCTCAGGCACCATGTCAAAGTTCATCTGCATTTAACCGTCCTCCTCTATTTTATCCCCCGCTGGGAGGTGGAAATCGAAATCTGCAAGGCTTGTCCGCCGGACATCCCGGCGGATGTTTATACATATTCATTATTTTAACACGAACGCATTTGCGGCGCAATATCCTGCGCCGGGGATTTGAAATTTCTTTTACGGATCAGGCTTCTATGACGGTGAGGGGCGGAAGTTCCCCGTCGTCGGAGGTCTCTTCCTCTTCCTCCTGCGGCGCCTCTTCCGGGGCTTCGGAGGAGGAAGCCTCCCCCGCCTCACCGCCGGGCGTCTCCGCCTCATCGTCGGGCAGCTCCGTTTCGGGCTGCTGCGGGGAAGCGGGAGGCAGGCTCTCTGCCGGAGCGGAGGAGGAAGCCTCCGGCGGTTTGGGAATCATCGGCCTGATTTTGGGGATTGTGCGCTCATAGTCGCCGCGCATCGACTCGGGAAACGGCCACACATCGGCCGCATAGAGGTTGATTTCCCGCAGGCGCATGGTGGGGCGCACCGAAACATCGAGGGTGCCGACCGTCTTGGAATCCACCGACAGGCGGATGACCTCGGCGGCGGCCCGCAGCTTGTAGGGAAGATCAATTCTGCTGCCGAGCTTGATTGCCAGCCGCCCGTCGTAGAGCAGCCGCATTTCGATCAGGTCCCGCAGGTCGATAACGCTGATGGAAGAAAGCCCGTTTTCCCGCAGCCCGGCTTCGATTTCGCGCAGGAGGTCGAAGCGTTCCTGCTCGGTTTTCGGCAGATAGCTGCCGGGCGCGGGAGTGCCCGAGAGTTGGAAGCCGATGATCCGGGGACAGCCGTCGGGCGGATAGGGATTCGGTCCTTCGAGAATCCGTCCGCGCCCGCTCAGAAGCAGATAGCCCCCGTCGGTTTCAATTGCTGTGTTAACCTCGGACTCGGTGACTTGAATCGAAACGGTATCCGGAAACACGCGGGTGACCCGCGCGCGCTCAATGTAGGGAAAACGCTCCACCAGACGGTCTCCGGCCGCGGAGGCGCGAAAACAGAGGATATTGTCCCCCGTTTTGAGGCCGGACGCTTCCATCAGGTCTCCCTCGGCATAGCGGGTGCTGCCCGAGACGGAAATCGTCTCAATCGGGAAAAAAACGGTCAGCGAAAGGGCGGCTCCGACGCTCAGCAGAAGCAGCAGGACAACGCAGCAGGTGAAGGCGTATTTCCGTTCATTCTTTTTTCTGCGCCTTGCGGCGGCCGAATGGGACCGCTGCTCGGCTGGCCTTTTTTTTCTTCCCATGCTTTGAGGCTACCTTTCTCTGGAGATCTTGGCTCCGACCCGGCACAGGCCCTGCTCGAGGTCCTGATAGCCCCGGTCGATGTGACGCAGGCCGGTCAGGGTGCTGCGGCCTTCGGCGGCGAGCGCCGCGATGACCATCGCCGCTCCGCCCCGCAGATCGGTGCAGCAGAGGTTCGCGCCCGAGAGGGCTTCCACCCCGCGCACCAGCGCGACCCGGCCCTCGACTTCGATTCGCGCGCCCATCCGCAGGAGTTCTCCGACGTGCTTGTAGCGCGCTTCAAAAATGTTCTCGACGAACATGCTGGTGCCCCGCGCGGTGCAGAGCGCCGCCATCAGCGGAGCCTGCGCGTCGGTGGGAAAGCCGGGATAGGGCATGGTTTTGACCGAATCGACGGCGGCAAGCCGCGCGGGTGCCCGCAGGCGGATGCTGTTTTCTCCGGCTTCAATCCGGCAGCCCGCTTTTTCGAGCATCGGCAGGACGGCGGAAAGATGCCGGGGACAGACGCCCGTGAGCAGCAGCTCCCCGCCGGTCGCCGCGCCCGCGCAGAGGTAGGTGGCGGCTTCGATCCGGTCGGGAATCACCCGGTGCACACCGTCGTGCAGCGCCTCGACCCCCTCGACGGTGATGCGGTCTCCTTCGACGGTGACCGCTCCTCCGCAGGCGTTGAGAAAGTCCGCAAGGTCGCAGATTTCCGGCTCGCGCGCGGCGTTGTGCAGGGTGGTGCGTCCCTCGGCGGTGACCGCTGCAAGCAGGATGTTTTCGGTTGCGCCGACGCTCGGGAAGGGCAGGGTGATTTCGGCGCCGCGGAACCGGCCGTCAATCCTGCAGCGGAGGCAGCCATGCTCCTCCACGATCGACGCGCCGAGCCGCCGCAGCCCTTCGATGTGCAGGTCGATCGGGCGCGCGCCCAGTTCACAGCCGCCGGGGAAGGAGAGGCAGGCCCGGCCGCAGCGGGCGAGAATCGCGCCAAGGAAGAGGATCGAGGAACGCATCTCCCGCATGAGCTGTTCGGGCAGGTCGAGATAGGTGATGTCCCGCGCGTCGACGGTGATTCTGTCGTCCTGCCGCTCCAGAACGCAGCCGAGCATGGCGAGGATCTTTCCGGCCGCATCGACATCCGAAAGGGCGGGGCAGTTATAGAGGGTAGACCTGCCGCCGAGCAGGGTGGCCGCGAGGATGGGCAGAACGGCGTTTTTTGCGCCGTGGATGGGAACTTCGCCCTCCAGACGCCGCCCGCCGTCAATCAGTAGTCGTTGCATCGACCGTTTCCTCCTTACAAAACCGGGAAAGGCGTCCCCTCTTCGGAAAACGCCCCTCAGACGGTGCGAAATGCTCTTTCACCCCATCTTATGCGGGCTTGCGGCGGGTGGTGAGAAACGGATGCGAAACGGCGTCAAAGGGAATGCGGCAGGATGCTATTTTCCGGTCAGATCGAGGATTTCGGCGATGATCCGCTCGTTGGCGTCCCGGATGGCGAGCGAGGCGGCGGCGCGGCCCAGCGCGGCGAGACGCGCCGGATCGCCGGTCAGCCGCTGAAGCAGCGAGATGAGGGTGGGTCCGGTGAGATCCTTTTCCTCGAGGATTTCCGCCGCGCCGCGCTCAACCAGCTCCATCGCGTTGTGAAACTGGTGGTTTTCCGCAACGTTCGGGGAAGGGATGAGGATTGAGGCGCGCCCGGCGCACTCAAGCTCCGAAAGGGTGATCGCTCCCGCGCGGCAGATGACGAGATCGGCCGCCGCGAGGCAGGTGGGCATGTTGTCGATGTACTCCCGCACGTCGAGATGGGGATTTCCCTCAAGGTCCAGTCCTTTGCCGCGCATCCACCCCAGAAAATCCTCGTGGTCGTAGCTGCCGGTCGCGTGGATGTGGTGGATGTTCGCTTTGCCGCGATGCCAGGCCATGACGTCGGCGACCGCTTCATTGATCCGCGTCGCGCCGAGGCTTCCGCCGAACGAGAGGATGCAGATGCGGCCGTCCACTCCGAGACGCATCCGCGAAACCTCGCGGTCGGCCGAGAAGATCGCCTCCCGCACCGGGTTGCCGGTGACGCGCAGCTTGTCCGGGTCCTTGAGATGCAGGTGCTTTGCCGCGCCCTCCATCGCCAGAAGAAGCCGGTCAACGTCCGGTGCGAGCAGCTTGGTGGTCACCCCCGGAAACGCGTTCTGTTCATGGGTAATCGTCTTGCAGCCGAGCTGGTGGGCCTTGCGGACGATCGGCCCGCTGACATAGCCGCCGGTCCCCATGACAACATCCGGCCCAAAGCCCTTGATGATCGAGGCGGCGCGCGGCCCGCTCTTTGCCAGCAGGCAGAGGGCGCTGAAATTACGGCCGATGTTTTCGAGGGTGAGCTTGCGCTGGATTCCCGCCACCTCGATCGGCGCGAAGGGGTAGCCCGCCTTGGGGATGAGCCGCGCCTCCATCCCCTTGGGGTTGCCCGCAAACAGCACCTCGGTGCCGGGGTATCGGGCGCAGAGCGAATCCGCGACCGAGAGCGCGGGGTTGATATGTCCGGCGGTACCGCCGCAGGCGAACAGGATTTTCATGTGCAGGCACTCCATTCTTGACAAAGGCTTATGAAATCGGAAAATCCGCAGGATGGGCCGCGGGAGGCGGCTATTCCTTTTCGATGGGGGTTTTGCGGGAAATCGACAGGATGACCCCCATCTCCCCGAGCAGCATGACCAGACTGGTGCCCCCGTAGGAGAAGAAGGGCAGGCTGATGCCGGTGTTCGGCAGGGTGTTGGTGACAACCGCGATGTTGAGCAGGGTTTGCAGCCCGACCTGGGCGGTCAGTCCGGCCGCGACCAGGGAGCCGAAGCGGTCGGGGCAGCGGGTGGCAATGACGAAGCCGCGCCAGATCAGCAGCACAAAAATGCCGATGATAACCACCGCGCCGACAAATCCAAGCTCCTCGCAGACGATGGCGAAGATAAAGTCGTTGTACGGCTCGGGCAGGTAGAGGTATTTCTGACGCGAGGCGCCGATGCCCGCTCCCATCAGCCCGCCGGACCCGATGGCGTAGAGCGACTGAACCGTCTGGAATCCCGCGTCAATCGGATCGGAGAAGGGGTCGAGCCAGATTTCAATCCGTTCCCCGGCGTAGTGCGCGAGGGCGGTGAGAAGATCCGGTTCAATGATGACCGCCGCAATTCCCGCCACCGCGACGATACCGCCCGCGATAAACCAGCGCACATCGGTGCCGCCGATGAACATCATGACCGCGCCCAGCGAGAGAATCAGGACGGTTCCGGAAAGGTGAGGCTCCTTGATCATCAGAAGAACGATCGGGGCGAGAGCAAGGAGAAAAACGCCGATGCCGTATTGGAAGGTGGCCATCTTCTGATAGTTTTTGCAGATCAGGGCCGCAAAGAAGATGACAACCGCGAATTTTGCAATCTCAGAGGGCTGAAAGTTGATCGGCCCGATAAAGATCCAGCGCCGCGCGTGGTTCAGCGGCTTCATAAACAGAACGATCACCAGCAGAGCAAGCGAAAGGAGGTAGAGAGGAAAGGCCAGCGGCTTGAAGATGCGGTAATCCACCCGCGATGCGACAAGCATGACAAAGATGCCGAACGCCGCGGCGGGAAGCTGCCGGGAGATATAGAAAAGCGAGTTGCCCTTGAGGTAGAAGGCGTTGGCGTAGCTCGCCGAGAACATCATGATCAGCCCGAACGAAACGAGCACCAGGACGATGACGAGAAAGGTCGCGTCCATCGGTCCGTTGACCGTACGGGGAGGATGCTTTGCGGGACGCTGAGAAGCCACGATTGGTGTTCACTCCTTTCGGGATCGGATGGATCGGGCTGTGTGCGGCCGGAAAACGGCGGATCAGAAGCCGCGGGCGGCGAGAAATGCCAGCAGCGAGCCGATGACGGTGATGAGCGAGAAGGCAAAGCCGATCTGCACCTCGGTGTAACCGGACATCTCAAAGTGGTGATGAATCGGGCTCATTTTAAAAATCCGTCTGCCGGTCGTCTTGAAGCTGATCACCTGAATCACCACCGACAGGGATTCGCAGATATAAATCAGGCCGATCAGTCCGAGCAGCAGCGGCGCGCCGACTCCGAAGGCCATCGCCACGACACAGCCGCCGAGAAACATCGAGCCGGTGTCGCCCATGAAAACCTTGGCGGGATAAAAGTTGTAGATCAAAAAGCCGATGCAGCCTCCGGCCACCGCCACGGCCAAAAGCTCGGTCTGGAAATTTTGCAGCAGCATCGCCACGGCGAGAAAACCGAAGGAGGCCATCGTCGTCACCGAAGCCGCGAGTCCGTCGAGTCCGTCGGTCAGGTTGACCGAGTTCACGATATAGACGATTCCCACCGCGCAGAGGGGGTAGTAAAGCCAGGGCGCAAGGGCAAGCTGGCCGAAGAAGGGGATGAACAGCACCGTCGAGGTGTCTCCGGCGGCGATCAGGCTCCAGAGATAGAGGATGGCGACGAGAAACTGGACGACGAGCTTCTGTCCGGGAGTCAGGCCGAGGTTCTGCTTTTTGGCGACCTTAACATAGTCGTCGGCAAAGCCGATGAGCGAAAAACCGACCGCCATCAGCAGCCCCGCAACCAGCCGGGTGTTGAGAATCCGGTGGTAGCCCTGAATCAGCTCGGGGTGCGCGAGCAGCGCCGCCGAAAAGGAGGAGGCAACCGCACAGAGAACCCCCGCGATAAACATCAGCCCGCCCATGGTGGGGGTGCCCTGCTTGTTTTTGTGCCAGGCCGGGCCGATCTCAAGAATCGTCTGGCCGTATTTGAGCCTGCGCAGAAAAGGGATCAGCCAGAGCCCGAGCAGGGCGGTCACACCGAAGGAGACGGCCGCCGTCAGGACAAAATATCCGTTCACAGCGATTCCCCCTTCCGGTAGAGAGTATGGATCACATCTTCGAGCTTCATGCCGCGGCTGGCTTTGAACCACACCACATCTCCGGGGCGGATCGCATGAAGCAGTGCCTCCGCCATCGAGGACTGGTCGGGGTAGTGGCAGCACCGCTCCATCCCCGCCCGGTCGGCGCCTTCGACGGTGTCGGATGAGAGAGGGCCGCAGGCCATCAGAAGGTCGATTTCCTGCCGCGCGATAAAGGCGCCGCATTCCCGGTGCATCGCGGCGGCGTTTTCGCCGAGCTCGAGCATATCCGAAAGAACGAGAACCCGCTTGCCCCGGCAGGGATAAGCGGCGAGGGTCAGCGCGGCGGCGCGCAGCGAGTCGGGCGAACAGTTGTAGCAGTCCTCAACGATGGTGGCCCCATGCCAGGGCACCTGCTTCTGCCGCATCCCGGTGGAACGGTAGGAGGAAAGCGCGGCGGCGGCAGCGGCGGGCTCGATCCCGAGCAGGCAGCCGGTTCCGAAGGCGGCGAGCGCATCGAGGACATTGTGCCGCCCGATAATCGGAATCGAGGCGGCATGGCTTCCCCATGGGGAGGCAATGACAAAGGAGGTGCTGTCCTCGCCATGCTGTTCGACGTTCACCGCGCGGATTTGACAGTCCTGATTTTCCATCCCGTAGAGGCAGACACGCAGCCGGTCGGAGCGCACCGCGGCGAGCAGGTCGTTGTCCCCGCAGAGCAGCAGCGGCGCGCCGTCGGGCATTCCTTCCAGCAGTTCGAGCTTCGCCTTGAGGATGTTTTCCCGGCTGCCAAGCATTTCAATGTGAGAAACGCCGATCGAAGTGATAACCCCGACCGACGGCCGGACGGCGAGGGTGAGGTCGCGGATTTCCCCGAAACCGCTCATTCCCATCTCGATGACGGCGGCCTCGTGGCGGGGAGTGAGGTTGAAGAGGGTGTTCGGAACGCCGATCTCGTTGTTCTGGTTGCCCTCATTTTTCAAAGTGTGGTATTTTGCGGAAAGCACCGCATGGATGAATTCCTTGGTGGTGGTCTTGCCGACACTGCCGGTCACTCCGACAAACGGGATTTGGAACCGGCCGCGGTAGGCGCCGCCGATTTTGATCAGCGCCCGCTTTCCGTCGGGGACGATGATGCAGCGGGCGGGATCGGCGCCCGGGATGCGGCGCTCCACCACCGCGGCCTCGGCTCCGTTTGCGAGCGCCTGAGCGGCAAAGTCGTTCCCGTCGAGCGCCTCGCCCCGGATCGCAACAAAGACGGTTCCGGCGCAGGCCTTGCGGGAATCGGTCACCACCGAGCGGACCGGCGCATCAAAGCTGACGCTGCTGCCGACCGCCCCTGCAATTTCCGAAAGTCTCATCTGTTCCACCTTGTTCGTCCTCCGTCTTTTCTGAAATTCCCCGGGCAAGCAGCTCGGCGACAACCTCGCGCTCATCAAAATGGATCGTTCCATGCTTGAGAACCTGATAATCCTCGTGCCCCTTGCCGGCGAGAAGCAGGGTGTCCCCTTGCCGGCAGTGGGAAAGAGCCCAGCCGATCGCCTCATAGCGGTCGGGGATAATGGTATAAGGGGTGCTGTGCTGCAAAAGCCCCGGCTTGGCATCCTCGATAATCTGCATCGGGTCCTCGCTGCGGGGATTGTCGGAGGTCAGCACCACAAAATCAGCGAGCCGGGCCGCGAGATCGGTCATGTGGACCCGCTTTTTTCGGTCGCGGTTGCCCGCGCAGCCGAAGAGAATCATGATTCTTCCGCGGGTGACGGCCCGCAGCGCCGAAAGGACCTTCTCGATTGCGTCCGGAGTGTGGGCGTAATCGCGGATGACGGTGTAGGGGGTGCCGGTCCTGAGTACCTCAAAACGCCCGGGGACGCCGTGGGAGCCAGCGAGCAGGGCCGTGGTTTTCTGCAGGTCACAGCCGAGCGCGAGACAGGCGCCGATGGCGGCCATCGCATTGGAAACCGAAAATTCACCCGGAACCGGGAACTTCACCCGCGCGATCATGCCGCTGCCGACAAAGGCGAAGGAGCTTCCGTCCGCCCGCAGCTCGATGCTTTTGGCGGTATAGTCGGCCGAGTCCTGCGAGGTGGAAAAGCTTCTGATGGGGCAGGGCGCCTCCTGAACAATCCGCCGCCCGTAGGGATCGTCGAGGTTGACAACTCCCGCGTCGCAGAGCGAAAAAAGGCTCTTCTTCGCCTGAAAGTATGCCTCCATCGTGCCGTGGTAATCAAGATGGTCCTGTGTCAGGTTGGTAAACACCCCCACCGCAAAGCGGCAGCCGGCCACCCGTTTTTGGTCGAGTCCGTGGGAGGAAACCTCCATCACCGCATATTCGCAGCCCGCGTCGGCCATCTGCGCGAGAATCGAATAAAAGGTCAGCGGATCGGGAGTGGTATATTTGGCGGGAAAAGTGACTCCGCCGAGGTCGGTTTCAATGGTGCCGATCAGGCCGGTTTTATGACCGAGCCCCTGCAAAACGCCGCGGATCAGATGGGTGATGGTGGTCTTTCCGTTCGTTCCGGTTACTCCGACGAGCCGGAGCCTCCGCTGAGGATTCCCGAAGAGGTTGGCGCAGCAGAGGGCATAGGCTTCGTGGGTGTCCGGCACAAGAATCTGACGCTCGCCGAGATCAAGGCCGCGCTCGCAGACAACGGCGGCAGCTCCCAGCTCGAGGGCCTTGGCGGCAAAGTCGTGTCCGTCGTGGGTGAAGCCGCGGATGCAGAAGAAGATGCTCCCCGCGGAAACCTGACGGGTATCGGAGGTGATGTGCGCCGCTTCGAGAGCGGGCAGGGGCGATAGAGTGGGAACGCCCGCAAAAAGGGCGGATAACGGCATCTGCATCGTAGTTGCTCCTTTCCTGGGAATGGCTGAGAATCCAAATGAGGGAATGCGCCCGAAGTGCGGCGGAATCTGAAACAGGCAGGCGTCATCCCCTCAAGGGAGATTTCTGTTGTTTGATGATGGGCGAATGTCTGCCCGCCGGGACTGCCGCCCTTTTGGAGCGGCTTTTAGTTCCTGATGACGGGCGGCTGTTCTCCCGCCAGGGCTGCTGTTTTTGAAGCGGTTTTTGTTTCTTAACAGCAGGCGGCTATCCGCCCGCCGGAGAAGCAGCTCCCGGCGGCGGTTCGGAGGAGCTTTCCTGCATCGCTTCGTAGGTTTCCTCGGCCGTGAACGCGTCGGAAGCATCGGCAAAGGTTACCGTTACGATGGTTCCCTCCTGCGCGGCGGTCCCCGGAAGAGGATCCTGCAGGACGGCCATAACGCCCTTGCCTTCGATGTCCGCCCCCACCAGCCGGATGTTGAAGCCCGCGTTGAGGATGGTGCGGTTGGCCTGCTGGGCCGAAAGCCCGAGAACGTCGGGCACCTCGGCCGGATCGGCCGGCTGCGCGCCGTCGGTGTAGAGGATCACCCTGGTGCCCTTCGGGCATTCGGTGCCCGAGGAGGGAATCTGACCGGTGACGTTGACCCCGTCGCCCACCAGTTTGTAGGAAAGCCCGCGCGCGGTCAGCGCCGAGAGGGCGTCGTGGACGACTCCGCCGGTGACATAGGGAACCTTCACCTCAATGTCGGACAGCTCCGCTTCGGTATACTGCGGCTCAACCTTGAGGTAGGGGAGAATATCCGACATGATGGCGCCGACGACCGGCGCGGCGATGACCGAGCCGTAGATGTTCTGCATCTGAGGCTCGTCGAGGATGACAAGCACCAGTACCTGCGGGTCGTTGGAGGGAGCGATGCCCATGAAGGAAGCGATCCGGCGGGTGACCTCGCCGCCTTCCTTGGCGTCGAGCTTTTCGCTGGTGCCGGTCTTTCCGCCGACCCGGTAGCCGGGAACATAGGCGTTCTTGCCCGAGCCGTCGGGGTCTCCCACCACCTTTTCGAGAATGCCGCGCATTGTCTCGGAGGTCTGTTCACTGATGACCTGGCGCTTGACGACCGGTTCGGTGGTCGAGACGATGTTGCCCTCCGGGTCGAGGACCTGACTGACGACATACGGCTGCATCAGGCGGCCCCCGTTGACCGCCGCCGCGACGGCGGTGCAGATCTGGATGGGGGTTACCTTGAAGGTCTGCCCGAAGGAGGAGGAGGCAAGCTCCTCGCCGGTTTCTTTGGCGAGGGTGTCGTAGTCGTAGAAAATGCCGTCCGCTTCGCCGGGAAGGTCGATGCGGGTCGGTTCCTTGAGGCCGAACCGTTCGAAGTAGTCGTAGAAGTTGCGAGGCCCGACCTTGGCGCCGATCATCATGAAGGCGGGGTTGCAGGAAAATTTGACCGCCTGGGTGAAGTCAATGGTGCCGTGGCCGGCGGCCTTCCAGCAGGCTTTGCGCCGCCCCGCCACAATATGGAAGCCGGGACAGGTGTAATATTCCCCGGTGGGGCGGCAGACCTCGGTATCGAGCGCCATGGAGGCGGTGATGATTTTAAAGACCGAGCCGGGTTCATAGGGGTCGCTGATCGCCTTGTTGCGCCATTGGGCAAATTGGGCCTTGCCCAGCACGTCGAGCCGTTCGGACTTGAGCCGTTCGGCTTCCTCGCCGGAGGCGGCGGCGATCTGCTCGTCAAAGACCGCAATTTCGGCGAGCGCCTTGGGGTCGCAGAGGATATTCGGCTCGTTGGGGTCGAAATCCGGCTTGGTCGCCATCCCGAGGATTGCTCCGGTATTGACGTCCATGGCGATACCGACGGCGCGATTGTTGACGTTGTGTTCGATGACCGCCGTTTCGAGATGCCGTTCCAGGCTGTGCTGGATCACCTCGTCGATGGTCAGCACGATCGAGTTGCCGTCCACCGGCTCATATTCCCGGTCGTAGGAGTAGGGCATGTTGCCGCTTTTGGCGTTCTTGGCCGAGACAACCATCCCGGGGATTCCGGCGAGGACCTTTTCGTAGTTGCTTTCGATGCCGTAGGCACCCTTGTTTTCGGAGGTGGTAAAGCCGAGCACCGTCGAGGCGAGACTTCCGTAGGGGTAGTAGCGCCGGGAGTCCTCGACGAGGTTGACGCAGTTGATCTTGTTTTCGTCGCAGAAGCGAAGAATGGCGTCGGCGGTTGTGTCATCAACCTTCTGCTTGATGATTTCATAATAGCTGGCTGTTTTCTGCCCTCGCTCTATGATCTTCTCGCGCTCGACCCCGAGCAGCGGCGCAAGAAAATCAGCGATCTTTGAGAGCTGATCCGCGTCCTTGAGTTCGGCGGGGGAGAGGGTGACCGTCCAGACGGTGGCCGAGGCGGCCAGCGTTTTCATATTGCGGTCATAGATGGCCCCACGCTGGGCGGAGATGGCGGTCGGTCTCAGCTGCTGCTTGAGAGCCTTGGCCTGATACATCTCGCCGTCGACGAGCTGGAGCTGGTAAAGCCGTCCGATCAGTACGCCGAACCCCACCAGCACAAGCAGCGCCAGAACAATATTCATTTTGATTTTCATGCGCCGGCTGGACTGAACTTGGATCATGCTGCCTCCTGATGCTGTTATGGTTCGGGAAACCGGACGCGGCTCTCCCCGCCCCCGCGGCGCGCCCTGCTTCCAATTTCCGCGTCATGCGGGGCCGTGGGTTCTTCCCGCGCCTGCGGTGTCTTTTCCCCCGCCGCTTGTGCGCCGCCGGCAGAATTGCAAGAGTTCTTTTTGCGCCCGCGGCACGCCCCGCCCCGGCGGGAATTGTATGGCGAGAACGGTCGAATCCCCCGGAAAAAGAAAGGAAGAGTTAAGGCATGGTTGACTTAACTCTCCGTCGCTTTGTTTGCGTGCCGTTCATTTTTTTGTCCATCTTCCCGTTTGCCCCTCGGCTGCCTTAACCGGGAGGGGAGGGGTTGTAATCATTTTATTGTCTCAGACGCCGAGGTATTCCAAAAGACTGCGCCAGGCATGGCGAATCCGGTCGTTGAGCCGCGGCTCGTGGGCACGGGCAAGCACCACGCGGTCCCCTTCGCCGAGGTTGATATACTCCACCTGATAGCTTTCGGCCTTGGCCATTCCGAGTTCGGTTTCGGCAATTTCCTGCACGGTGCGCAGCGAGGTGCTGCTTTCGATTTCGACCTGCATCAGCCGGTAGTCATTTTCGAGAGCCTCAAGCTGCGACTGGGTCTTTTCAATCTGGCTGGTCAGCTCGGTGAGCTGGACGTTGTTGTAGAGAATGGCGCAGACCACCCCGAGAATCAGAACAAAGGTTGCCGCGCCTTTCCAGAAAGCGGCGCGTTCGCGGCGGCCGCGGTTTTCCACCACCCGCAGTTCGGGCGGCTGCTTGACCCGGGGCGCGCCCGCGGTGGCATAATGCTGTTCAAGCCGGTCAAAATCATAGGCGGCGCTGCCTTGTGCCATCGGTCGGCCCTCCTTTCAAGGTCGTGTGTTGTATCGTCAATCCTTAATCTTTTCGATGCAGCGCAGCTTTGCGCTGCGGCTGCGGTGATTGCGGGCGAGTTCCTCCTCCGAAGCCGTGACCGGCTTTTTGGCGAGGAGCCTGCCCCGCGGCGTCTTCCCGCAAACGCAAACGGGAAATTCGGCGGGGCAGGTACAGCCCTCGGTATAAACGGCAAACCGGCGCTTCACCATGCGGTCCTCGAGCGAGTGGAAGGTAATGATTGAGAGTCTTCCACCGACCGATAGCAGGTCAAACGCTTGATCGAGTGCGCCTTCGAGCGCCGTCAACTCTCCATTGACCTCGATGCGGATGGCCTGAAAGCTGCGCTTGGCGGGATGGCCGCCTTCGCGCCGGGTCGCCGCGGGAATAGCTTCTTTGATCAGCTCCGCGAGCTGAAGGGTGGTTTCGATGGGGTGGGAGTTGCGCGCCTGTACGATCGCCCTTGCGATCCTTGCGGCAAAGCGTTCTTCGCCGTAGTCGCGCAGAATTCTGGTGATCGACCGCTCGTCGTATCCGTTGACCAAATCGTAGGCGCTCATGCCGGACTGGGACATCCGCATATCGAGCGGCGCGTCACTGTGGTAGGAAAAGCCGCGGGCGGCGTCGTCGAGCTGCTGGGAGGACACCCCCAGATCGAGCAGGATTCCGTCAGCGCGGAGGATGCCCTGCGCTTCGGCCACGGCGCGGAGATTGCGGAAGTCCTCCCGGACCACGCGGGCCTGCGGAAAGGGGGCGAGGCGTTCGGACGCGGCACGGACCGCGTCGGGGTCCTTGTCGATGGCGATGAGCCGTCCGGTGGTGAGGCGGGAAGCGATTTCGCAGGAGTGTCCCGCGCCCCCGGCGGTGCCGTCGATATAGACGCCGTCCGGCCGGATGTTGAGACTTTCGATGGTTTCATGCAGCAGGACGGAAACATGTGAAAATTCCATGGGTTCTCTCCCTTAAAAGCCGAGCTCCTCCATCGTTTCGGCAACCGATTCGCTGGTAAGGGCGGCGTTTGCCTCGTCCCAGCGGGCGCTGTCCCAGATTTCGGCGCGGGTCGAGACGCCGATGACGGCGATCTCTCCGGTCAGGCCGGCATAATCCCGCAGCGTCTGCGGAATGAGCACCCGGCCCTGCTTGTCCGGCTCGCAGCAGACGGCGCTGGCGAAGAAAAAACGCTGGATGGTGCGCGCCTTGCTGGAGGGGAGGGCGGAGGTTTTTTCAACCAGCTTGTCCCACTCGCTCATGCGGTAGACGTAGAGGCAGTTGTCCAGCCCCCTGCAAATGATGAAGGAGTCGCCCAAGTCCTCGCGGAGTTTGGCGGGAAAGTTCACCCTGCCCTTGGGATCAAGGCTGTGCCGGTATTCGCCAATCAGCATCGGGTGCCCCTCCTTTCTCCACTTGATAGGGATTCTTCACCTATTTTCCCCATACTTCACCACTTGTTCTTCCATTATATCCGCTGTCAGTTGAAAAAGCAATACTCTGAAATGAGGAAAATAGTTTTTTCTCTTGTGAAAAACGGCACTTATGGACAAATTTTCCTCCCGTTCGGGAAGAATCAGGAATTCTCCCGCAAGAATGATTCCCAAGCTGTTTTTCAGTGCCGGAACCTGCCGGCACACCGGGAAACGGGAGGAGATCCCGCCGCTTGCAGAAAGAAGGGCCGGGGCTGTTAAAACAGCCCCGGCCCTTCCGGCAGACTACTCTTCCATCTGTTTCCCAAGGAATCCGGCGGCGACTGCGATCAGCTTGACCTCCGCTTCCCCCACGGCGCCGTCGTTCTCCCCCGAAAGGAACATGATGGAACCGCAGACATCCCCCGCGGCCACGATGGGGGCGGCAACGGATGCATAGCGGTCCACCCCCTCGACCGGCTGAAGACGGGAGTTTTCCCCGTCAGTCAGCGCGTAGGGGTGGCGGGTTTCCATCAGCTCCTCCAGCGAGGGGGAAACCCGGCGCTCGAGCAGCTCTTTTTTGGGCAGGCCCGCGACGGCAATCACATGGTCCCGGTCGCAGACCACGACGGCGTGCCCGCTGGCGCGCTGCAGCACTTCGGCGTACTGGGCCGCGAAAGAGCCGAGCTCGCCGATG
>Ga0129314_1000515_pt1 | contig 40158 bp, 32 predicted proteins | sample O1111metagenome_FD_94431 | JGI IMG/M metagenome (GOLD analysis project Ga0129314, IMG submission 94431) | Orangutan individual fecal microbial communities from fecal samples from Wisconsin, USA - O1111 metagenome | ecosystem: Host-associated > Mammals > Digestive system > Large intestine > Fecal... | reverse complement strand
TGATGCGTTTCAGTTCTTTCTGGGACAATGTCACTCGCTCCTGTTTCATGCGCCTGTTATCGTATCGGAGTGACATTTTCTCTGAGCGGTTATGGGGTGACTTTATCACTGAGCAATGACACATACAGCAAATAATCTTTACTCAAAGGGTGGAGTATGATATAGTCATTAACTGTGAGCGAAGCGGTAAACTGCATGCCGGCTGGCTTTCCTTCCTGCGAGATGCCAAGCGGCGCGGCGAAAAAGAAATTTGGCGCGGCATGTCACACATGATTCGGAGGTTCGCATGGTCACACAGTGGAAGCGGAACATCGCGGGAAGTTTGGGGATCCTGTCGCTGGCGGGGGCTTTGTCGCTCGGCGGCCCCTGGAAAGTTCAGGCCGCCGATTACAGCAACACGGATTCGTTCCCCGCGGCCCAGCTGACGCCGGGCGGCATCGTCAACGGACTGAAGGTTTACAGGGTTCTGGACGCGAACGGACAGCCCTACGAGAATATCTCTTTAAGCAGCGGGCACTATAATGCTTTCAATAAAGGCGCCTTCCCCACGCCGGAGCCGGTGGAGAACAACACGCTGGTCATTGTCGAAGGCAAGAAGTTCGAACTCGATTACACCCAGCCGCAAGGCCTCGTACTGATGACCGGCGATTCCAGGAATCATAAATTTTTGCACATCGGCACGGAAGACGCTCCGATGGATTCCATCACCGTCGGCGGCGCCTGCCGCCTGTGGCAGCATGACGCGCTGATCGCGCCGCGGGGCAGTGCGAACGGTATTTCACTGATCGGCAGGAACATCAGCCTCTTCGTCGACGACGCCCACTATCCCGGGCTCGAGAGCAGGCCGACGCACCGCATGGTCATGACAGACGGCGCGCGGGCGGACGGAAGCTGGATCAAGGTGCAGGCCCAGGAGAAACTGACGATCTCCGGAGATATCGGCGTCGGCCTCGTGCGCGGCTGGGTGGCGGCGGTCACGGATCCCAATGCGTTCGGACTGACGGGCAGCAGCGGCGGCCGCATCGAGATCAACACCGACGAGGCTCTCGGCGGAGGGACTGTGCAGATCGACGGCGTTCTCGGCGCGGCGCAATACGGGAACAGCGCCAATGCGCTGCGCGGGAACCAGCTGCTCGTCCGTTTCCCCACGGCCGATTCCTGGCTGCGCGGCAAAACGGCCGACTACTGCATCGGACTGGAGCGGGACAGCGCCGTCGACGAGGGCGTGCGCCTTCGGTTCGAGCGCGGCGCGCGGTGGATGATGACCGGCTCAAGCTCGCTCAGCGACCTGCATCTTGACGAAACGAGCGCGGTTGACGTCGCTTACTCCGACGCCGGATTTCCCAAGGAGGGAATGCGCGCGCTCAGTGTGTACCGCCGCATGAGCGGCAGCGGCTCCGTGAAAATGGACATCGATCCCGAGAACAAGGTAAGCGACCGGCTGTTCGTTTACGGCACGCACGAAGGATCGCACCGCATCGACCTGGTCAACGTGGGCGCGGGCACCGAGGGTGCGGAAGGGACGGTGCTGGCATTCGTCAAAGACGAGCGGGGCGAGTTCCGCGCCGGCGACACCGAAGGGGCGCTCTACTGGAACAGCTACGAGCTGGGACGCGCCGACCGCGCCGCCGGAGACGAAATGGAGTACGACAGCTTCGACACGCAGTGGTATCTGAAGAAGGCCGCGATCATCCCCGATCCCGTCGAGCCGGACAAGCCCAAGCCGACGACCACCGTGCGCATCGACGCGGCGGCGAACGCCGTGAACTACCATGCCTGGCGCACGGCCAACGACCAGCTGCATTCGCGTCTGGGCGAGCTGCGTCTGGACGGCGGCGCCAAGGGCGCGTGGTTCAGGGTCAGTCAGAGCAAATTCGAGCGCGCCGGGCAGTACGGCCTGGAGAACAAGTACAGCGCCTATGAGCTGGGGTACGATTTCCTCAATCTGCTGCCCGACGGCACGAGACGCCACTACGGCGCTTCGTTCAGCTATCTCGACGGCGAAAGCGATTACCGCAGGGGCACCGGGGACAACGACGGCAAGACCGTCAGCCTGTACTGCACCGACATCCGCCCGGCAGGAGACTACATCGATGTGGTGCTGCGCGCCGGCAGCCTGAAGAACGACTACACCGTCTACGACAGCCATAACAGGGCGATCGAGGGCGGGTTCCGCAACTTCGCGCTCTCGCTCAGCGGCGAGTACGGCAGGAAGTTCGCGTTCGAAGGCGGCTGGTATGTCGAACCGCAGGCGCAGCTGACGTTCGGCTGGCTGCGCGGCGACAACTACGCGACGAACACCGGTGTCAGCGTAGAACAGGAAAACTTTTCGAGTCTTGTCGGACGAATCGGCGTGCAGGCGGGACGCAGTTTCGCCAAGGGAGTCCTGTACGTGCGGCTGAATCTGATGCGCGAGTTCCTCGGCGATTATGACGTGACCATGAGCAAGGGAAACGCCCGCGTTCGGACTGAAGACGATTTCCGCGACACATGGTTCGAGTACGGCATTGGCGGCTCGCTGCGCGTCGGCCCGGCGGCTTACGGCTACTTCGACGTGATGCGCAGCGCCGGCAGCGACTTCAAAGAGAAATGGAAGTGGAACGCCGGCCTGCGGTTCGAACTGTAAAGGGGCCAGGCGCCGGACTGTTCTCCAGTACATAGGACAAAAAGCGTCTGTCATGGAAAAGTTTCAGATTACTTGGCCCTGCTCCGCATTTCAAACGGAGCAGGGCCATTTTTCATATTGATCCGCTTGCGGCATCAGCGGGGATTGCCGCGGGGGACTGGCTTTGCTGAAGTCGAACTCGGCGGCTTCGTGCCAGCTGCCGTAAATACGGGACATGTCGGCTGGGCTGATGCTCTTCAGCTCTGCCGCGGCACTGCGAGTGCCTTCGGCCATCCGGGCGCTGTATGACGCGCGCAGGTGAGGCGCGGCAGGGATTTTCACGCCGGCATATCCCGACGGTTTTTCGGCGGCATTCTCTCGACAAGCCATGCGCGGCGTTCCGACTGATTCATGACGGTGTCTTCCTTTTGATCGATGCGGACATCATTGGACTGTTGCAGTGCGCCCCGGATCTTTGGACGCGAGAATTGACGTTTGAAAAAAAAGTGAAGAGCGATTGACTTTATCTGATGAACGTTTTTCTGACGGCCGGCATGCGCTGTTGAACGTGAGGGCCGCTTTCCGCTTTGTCAATCATGGCGGCGTCGTAATTGGGCAGCTGTCCGCTCTTTCGACGCCGGGACTTTGCCGGTCTGGCGCGTCCGCCCGGACAGTTCCGCAGCGGGCGCGCCGTCCGCTTTACGAGCGATGGCTGCGGCTGGCGGACTGCTCGAGGACCGCGGCTGCCTGCGTCATCATGCTGGCGTTCCTGTCCGGCTTCGAGCCGCGGAAAATAAAGCCCCGTGTCAAAGAATTGCCGTTTGTAAAGGTTGGGGCAGAGCAGACCTTTTATTGTGCCGATGAGATGAACCGCTGTCCAAAAAGATGCGGAACTTTTGCGCTCTCCTTGCGAGGGGATGCTTTTGATGTATTTCTCAAGCGGCGCATTCAATCAACACGGTGCGTACAGTTTAGACTCCGTCAGCGTTCACATTGAAATTGCAGTTTGGGATGGGAAAGAAGAACCAATTCTATTGCTGTATTTTTGTGCATCGGATATAATAAAACAATGCGATAGATTTGAATTTCATGTCATATTCTGAAAGAAAAGAGGAAAAAAAATGAGCAACAGAACACAATTGCCGGCGGGGGAGCGTCCTTTGTTTTTCCCCTTGCTCTATGGACTGCTTGTTATTGCTGCCGCACAGCTGAAGATTTCTCTTTTTACGGAGCACTTTGTCGTTTCGGCAGGCATCATTCTTTTTGCGCTGCTGATGCTGATTCTGGATGAATTCGCGACTTTGCCGGTAGTGTTTGTTTCTGCGACGGGCGTCATGGTGACAAGGGCGTTTGTCAGTGCCGGAGCATTAGTTGCCCCGGCTCAGATTTGGGCCATAGGGATGCCGGAATTTGCTTTCTATGTTGCCTATGGGGTCGTGATTTATCTGATGTTCCGCTGCGGCAAAGCGGAGGGCAGTTATGTGCGGACTTTTTTCGCACTGGTGATGCCTGATTTTGTGGCCAATATAATTGAAATCTATATCCGTATTGGAGCGGATGCTGGGCATGCAAGGATCATCCTGATTCTTTTAGCGGTGGCAGTGGTGAGAAGCGCTGTTATTCTCGCCATTTATGCGGCAGTGCTTCATTACGGGCTTCCTGTCGTCAAAATTCCGAGAGAGGGAATTGCTCCTCCTGAGGACAAAAAGACGGGATCTGCTTATATCCAGGCGTCAGAAAATGCTCCTCTTAAACATGCCGCGGAGCATGCAGAGGCACTGTGTCTGGAGCTGAAGCATGCGGCGGCTTCCCGGGAGATATTGGAGCAGGCTCAGAAACTTGCGGCAAATCTGAAAAAGGCTGCCGAGGGAGCAGAGTAGAGTCATGATTACAATCTTATCAGGTACAGCTTTACTGTTGGTCACCTTAGCGGCTTTTTCTCTGTTCAGCTTGAAAATGCCGAAAGGACAGAAAGCGATGTCCGGTATGGCGGATGCCGCTGTTGCAACGTTTCTTGTAGAAGCTATTTTAAATTATATCGCAGGAGATATTTTTGGATTAGCCTTTTTAAAGGAGGTTGGCCTGACTTCCGGAGCGATGGGAGGGATTGCCGCGGCTGCGATGGTCCCAATTAAAATGGGCGTAAGCCCCGTTTTGGCGATTTGTGCCGGAGTTGCTGCGGGGGGCTATGGAATCCTTCCGGGATTTATCGCTGGTTACATCATAGGCCTGGTAGCTCCTTTCATTGAAAAGAAGCTGCCTGAAGGACCGAACGTGATTGTAGGGGCCCTTGTCGTTGCCTCTCTGTCGCGCGGGGCGGCATACTTTGTAGAGCCGGGAGTAACGAAAGTGCTGGCCGTCATCGGAAATGCCGTTTCGGAGGCAACGACGGCATCTCCGATTCTGATGGGATTTCTGCTGGGCGGGATCATCAAGATGATCTGCACTTCGCCGCTGAGTTCCATGGCGCTTACAGCCATGCTGGCAATGACGGGACTCCCCATGGGAATCGCCGCGATCGCCTGCTTCGGCGGGTCGTTTACGAACGGCATAATTTTTAAGCGGCTGCATTTTGGAAACAACGGCAATGTCATTGCAGTGATGATGGAGCCGCTGACGCAGGCGGATATCGTTACAACCCACCCAATCCCGATCTATACTTCCAACTTCTTGGGGGGCGGCATGGCGGGGATTGCGGCTGCCGTGCTGAGGATTGTCAATAATGCCCCGGGAACGGCTTCTCCGATCCCGGGTATGCTGGCGCCGTTTGCATTCAACCCTCCGGGAAAGGTGGTTCTTGCGCTGGTTATCGCCGCCGTCTGCGGAGTGATAGCTGGCTTGATCGGCAGCATTGTATTCAAGCGGTTTGACGAAGGAGAAATAAAACGCAGAAGCTAGACTGCTGAGCGAAAGCTGTCTGCCCAAGTCTCAAACGCCGTGTTTTTTTCGTCCGCAATGTTCCGCGCGGAGCATTGCGGACGGAGCGTTGCAGCGGTTTGTTTTTGTATATGTTGGAAAATGTTCATATGCTTAGTCTCTGCGGGACGGGAGCGTTTCATGGGGAAACGCGTCGATAAAAGGGGCTCGAAAATTTTAAACGAGGACTGTTATAAAATAAATCGTGCGGACGGCGTGTGCGCCCGCGCGATTTATTGTTTTTCCAAAAAAGGGCCGGTCATGACGAGATTCGAGATGCCGTGCCCTGCCGCGCTGTTTCTGACCCTGGCGCCCGCGCCGGCGGTCGGCGCTTGGGGCGACCGATTCGTGGGCGTGAATTACGGCTGGGGCGGTCTGTTCCTGCCCTTCGGCGTCGCTCTGCCGCGTCACCGCGCTTGCCTTCCTGCCGGGGGCGATACGGCGGAGAAACGCTTGGGGGGGAGGAGCGTCAGGATGCGGAGACTGTCGGTAAAAAGAGCAGACACGACGATATCTTCTTGTGACATGTACCTTCTCTGCCGAACAGCCAGGAAGAGGGCACGCATATCAACGGCGTTCCGGTCTGTTTCCCGGCACGCCGTGCTTATCATGCGGCGGCGCTTCTTCAGCAGATGGAAGTTGGGCAGTTTGCATTCTGCGAGAAAAACTGACATGTTTTTTATTCAGATCTCCAGCCCGATTTTACAAATAACAAGATTATTATAGATTTTCCCCTTTACAATGCTCCATGCGCGTGTTAAATTTTTACAAATGCCGTGCAAACATATATTAATGAGAGGCAGTGAGTTTATGGAATTGCGCTTTTTACGCTGTTTTCCGGCTGCGGCGCGCGAAGAAAGCATCTCCCGCGCCGCGTCTGCCTGACGGAGGAGGAGCGGCTGTGCGTGACTTCCTGAAGGAAAAAGAATCTTTGGAAAATCCTATAACGCTGCAAGAGATCTGTCGCTTCGGACTGAAAATCTTGGCGGCCATCATCGTGTGTGTCCTTGGCGTTCGGTTCTTTCTGGAGTGAAGTTAATGGATTGGAATATTAAAACAGCGGAACCTATTGACACTATAAGAATAGGCGCATATAATATTCAGGAAAGTAAACTGCTTCTTAAATTACTTTGCTCCAAAGCAGGGATTGTGCAGTTTGCTCACAGCTGAGGCGCACGCGGATATTTGCAGTCTCGAAGCGCGGGGAACCGAGCGTGTTTGTGCAATGCAGGGAAAATATTTCTGCATAAATGATTTTTGCCATTTTGACAGGGGGAGAGGTTTCGCGATGAATGATTTTAAAAAGAAGTTGGAGAAAAAGCTTCGCGATCCTGAGTACAAGGCAAAGTGGGATGCTTATGCTCCCGAGTATCAGGTCATCAAGATGCTGATCGAGGCCCGCCGCAAGAAGAACGTCACGCAGAAACAGCTTGCCGAGATGACGGGCATCACGCAGCCCGATATCAGCCGTCTCGAGAACGGGCGCGGCAATCCGTCGCTGCGGACTCTCAACAATCTCGCCAAGGGATTGGGCATGGCTCTTAAGGTAGAATTTGTCGATGTTAAAAAGAAGTAGCTTTTTTTGTTGACGTTTCATACATGAAGCAATAAAAAAATCCGTCGAGCGCCCCGTTGGGGGAGACGTTCGACGGATTTTTCGTATTGACGCCTCAGCTGAGCAGCATGCGGTCATTGTCCAGATTCTTCTGGACCGCTTCTTTGAAACGATCCAGAAGCGCGGGGACAGTCATGCGGGTGCGCTCTTCGCCGCGCAGATCGAAGAGGATGCGTCCGTTGTCCATCATGATCGTGCGCGAGCCCAGCGCCAGAGCCGAACCGATATTGTGCGTGATCATCATGCAGGTCAGCTTGTTTTCAGCGACGATGCTCTTCGTCAGCGCCAGCACTTTTTCCGCTGTGGCGGGGTCGAGCGCCGCCGTGTGTTCGTCGAGCATCAGCAGCTTCGGCGTCACCAGCGTTGCCATCAGCAGCGTCAATGCTTGGCGCTGGCCGCCCGAGAGCGTGCCGACGCGCGCGTTCATGCGGTTTTCCAGCCCCAGCTCCAGCGTGGCGACGCGGTCGCGCAGATATTTTTTCTCGTGCGCCGACAGGCCGAACGGCGAGACGTGCTCGTCGTTGCGGATGAAGGCCAGCGAAAGGTTTTCCTCCACCGACATGGACGGCGCCGTGCCCTGCATTGGATCCTGAAACAGCCGGCCGATGAAATGGGCGCGCCGGTAGTCTTTCATAAACGTGATATCCTGCCCGTCGAGCGTGATGCGGCCGCTGTCCACGTAAAAGGCTCCGCTGACGGCGTTGATGATCGTCGATTTGCCGGCGCCGTTGGAGCCGATGACGGTGACGAATTCGCCGCGGTCGAGGTGCAGCGAGAAGTTCTCCAGCACCTTTTTCTCGCCGGCTGTGCCGGGATCGAAGGTTTTGCTGATCTTGTCGAGCGTCAGCATTAATGGTTCGCCTTCTTCCGCAGCGCGAACTTCACGCGCGACACCAGCACCGGCCAGGAGATGGCCGACGCTACAATCAATGCCGAGAGCAGCTTGAGATCGTTGGCCGACACCGACGAGGAAATGGCGCCGGCGATGATGAGCCAGTAGACGGCGCCGCCCAGCAGCGCCGCGCTTACGCCGCGGCGCACCGAGGGCCAGCGCATGGCGCCGGTGAGCACTTCGCCGATGATCAGCGAAGCCAGGCCGATGACGACCATGCCCGTGCCCATGGTGATGTCGCAGAACTGCTGATATTGGGTGATCAGCGCGCCGGAGAGGGCCGGCATGGCGTTGCCCAGGCACAGGCCGACGGTGATCGTGTACTGCGGGTTGATGGACGAGGCGCTGACCATGCGCGGATTGTCGCCGGTGGCGCGGATCGAAAGGCCCAGCCGCGTGCGCAGAAAAAACACGAGCAGAAGTCCCACGGTTATGGCTGCGCCTGCGGCGGCCAGCAGACGCGCCCAGGGCTGAACGGCGCGCGGCAGGGCGGATTTCAGCAGGGAAAATACGGTGTCCAGGCGCAGCAGTGTCAGATTGGCACGGCCGCCCATGGCGCGCAGATTGACGGAGTAAAGCGCCGTCATCGTGACGATGCCGGCAAGGATCGACTGGATCTTCAGCTTTGTCTGCAAAAAAGCCGAGATCAGACCGGCTCCAGCGCCGGCCAGCACGGCGCAGAACAATGCCAAAAAAGGATGTCCTGCCGCCGTCAGCGCTGCCGAAACGGCCGCTCCCAACGTGTAGCTGCCGTCGACAGTCATATCGGCGATATTGAGCGTTCGGAAGGAGAGGTACAGCCCCAGCGCCACAAGGCTGTAGATCAGCCCCTGCTCGACGGCGCCGCGAACGAGAAGAAGACTCATGAAAACAAGAGCTCCGTCAGGCTATTGGGCGTACTTGGATACGTCGACGCCGATCGCGGCGGCCGTTTCCTTGTTGACTACAACGGAGACTTCGTGCAGCACTTCTACGGGCGTGTCGGCGATTTTCGCGCCGTTCAGCACACGGATGATCATCTGCCCCGCCTGGCGCCCCAGGTTCGTGTAGTTGATGCCGCTCGTGGCCAGCCCGCCGTCGTGCACAAGCGAGTCGACGGCGGTATAGACGGGAACTTTGTGTTCTATGGCTGCCTGCGACAGCAGCGGCATGGCCAGCGCAGTGGTGTTGTCGTCGGGAACGTAAATAGCGTCGACCTTGCCCATCAGCGAGTTGACGGCGGGGACGACCTCGGCGGCGGTGGAAACGATCGCTTCGCGGAAGGCGATGCCGCGCTTCGTCATCTCGGCCTCGGCCTTGTGCGCCGTGTTGGTGGAGTTGGCCTCGGCTGTGTTGTAGATGATGCCGTAGTTCTTCAAGCCGGGCGTGAGCTCTTCGGCGAGGTCGAGCACGTTGCTGGGGTGAATGGCGTCGCTGACGCCGGTGACGTTGCTTTCGGGATGAGCGGGATCCTTTACCAGACCGGCGGCGACAGGATCGGAGACGGCGGCGAAGATCACGGGAATCGTTTCCGTGGCTGCCGCGGCTCCCTGCGCGGCGGGCGTGGCGATGGGCACGATGACGTTCACTTCGTGGGCGACGAATTTCTGACAGATGGTACTGATCAGCGAGGGCGAGTTCTGTCCATTTTGATAGTCGATCTCGACTACATCGGGGCCGTAACCGGCAGCTTTCAGTTCGTCGAGGATGGCGAGACGCACTTCGTCGAGCGAAGGATGCTCGACCAGCTGGACGATGCCGACGCTGAACTTCGGTGCGGACAGGGCCGCGGAGGCGGACAGGGCCAGCAGCATGCAGGCCGTAAAAAGCTTTTTCATTGTCATGACAAAAACCTCTCTTTTCGAAAATGATTTTTTGGAGACGGCAAAATTCACAACGACCGACGCATAATGCCGGGGCAGCGCATTCTTTCCTCCCTTCAAAAACGAGACCTGCCCCTGAACGGATACGTTCAAGGACAGGTCTCAAAAAAAGGCCTGCGGTGCCACCTTGATTGCCTTTCGCGAAAAAGGCCGCTCGCGGGATGCCAACACACCCCCGCTCTGTCACGGGAGCTCCCGTCGGGCCCTACTGGACGATTTCTCGCCGTTGGGGTCCGCCCTCAGCGGTCCATTTGTCCGAGCCGCATTTCTGCCGGGATCTCAGCGTCCCCGGCTCTCTGTGAGCGCGCACTGCGGTTTTATCTCCGCTTCTTCGGTTTGGCGTTGTGAAGTTGTTGGAATTATTTAAGCACGAAATCTGAAAAAAGCAAGTACTTTTTTGCTGTCCGCTGCGAGCGGTTGAGTTTGGATTCACGAGTTGTTGTATAATAGCGCTGGCGTTGAACGGAATTTTTATCGTGAGCGAGGAAAAATATCATATGCTTGTTTCGGCGAAGGAGCGCTGCGCTCTGCGCGTACTTATCGATCCGGCCAAGCATCGGACGGGGGATTGTGTGCCGCTGCGGGCGATTGCCGAGCGCCCGCGGATCTGCGAAAAATATTTGGGAGCCGTTCTCAAGCTGCTGATGCGCGGCAAGATTATTGCCGGTCTGCGCGGCAAAGGCGGGGGCTGCGGATTGGCTGTCGCGCCGGAGGAGCTGAGGGGGGCGCATTCTGCGGTTGAGCGGTCCCGCGCCGGCAATATTTGAAAAGACAAAATTGAGAGGCTTCCTGTGATCGGAGCATTTCGGCGCGGGGAGCTTTTTTGACTTGAAATGGACTTCGTATAAGATTCAATATCCTGATCTTACGCCGTACGTGCGGTGAAGCGGCGGCGAATCGAGGAGTGACGGGATGAAAACTTCAATCAAAAAGCTGCTCGAAGACGTGCGCGACGGCGCGGTGCCGGTGGAGCAGGCGCTGCTGACTTTGAAAGAAGCGCCGTTCGAGGACATCGGCTTCGCCAAGGTGGATCTGCACCGCCCGGTGCGTCAGGGCGCGGCGGAGGTGATCTACGGCGCGGGCAAAACGCCGCGGCAGATTATCGCTGTTCTTGGCGTCATGGCCCGTCACGGCCAGAACAACGCGATCATCACGCGTCTGTCGCCGGAAGCGGCGCAGGAAGTGAACGCTGCCTTCCCGATCGAATATCATGCCGAGGCGCGGCTCGGGCTTGTCGGAAGCTTTCCGAAGCCCGACGGCATCGGCCGCGTCGTCGTCGCCACCGGCGGCACGAGCGATATCCCCGTTGCCGAAGAGGCGGCGCTGACGGCGCAGATGCTGGGCAACGACGTGCTGCGCCTGTACGACGTGGGCGTGGCCGGGCTGCACCGCACGCTGTCGCACCTCGACGAGCTGATGAGCGCCAGCGTCATTGTCGCCGTGGCCGGCATGGAGGGGGCGCTGGCCAGCGTCATCGGCGGGCTGGTCGACTGTCCTGTCGTCGCCGTGCCGACGAGCGTGGGCTACGGCGCGTCCTTCGGCGGGGTCGCCGCCCTGCTTTCGATGCTCAACTCCTGTGCCAGCGGCATTACGGTCGTTAACATCGACAACGGCTTCGGCGCGGGGTACTTTGCCAGTATGGTCAATCATATGGAGGTCAAAAAATGAAAACGATTTATTTCGACTGCGCGATGGGCGCGGCCGGCGATATGCTGACGGCCGCATTGCTGGAGCTGGCTCCCGACCGGGAGGCGGCGCTCGCGAAGCTGAACGCACTCGGGGTGCCCGGCGTCCGTTTTGCCGCGGCGAAGGGCGTCAAGTGCGGCATCACCGGTACGCAGATGACGGTTACGGTTGACGGTGAGGAGGAGGGCGCCGGCGAAGGCGGACATCATCACGAGCATTGCGGAGGCGCCTGCGGGCACGCCGGACACGAACACAGTCACGACCACAACCACGGACATCATCACGTCCACCGCGGCATGGCCGACATCGAGACCGTCGTCGGCGGTCTGAACGCTTCCGAGAGCGTGCGTTCGCAGGTTCTCGAAGTGTACAGAATCATTGCCGAAGCCGAAAGCGCGGTTCATGGCGTGCCTGTGACGGAAATCCACTTTCACGAAGTGGGAGCTCTCGACGCCATCGCCGACATTGCTGCCGTCTGCACGCTGATGGAGGATCTGGCGCCGCGCCGCGTGCTTGCCTCCGCCGTCAACGTCGGCAGCGGGCATGTGCACTGCGCTCATGGCATCATGCCCGTGCCCGCTCCGGCGGCCGCTCTGATTCTGCGCGGCGTGCCCATATACGGCGGCCACGAGAACGGCGAACTGTGCACGCCTACCGGGGCGGCGCTGCTCAGGCACTTCGTCTCCGATTTCGGGGCTATGCCCGTGATGACCGTTTCGTCCATCGGCTACGGCATGGGCAAAAAGGATTTCGAAGCCGCCAACTGCGTGCGCGCCTTTCTCGGCGAGAGCGAGTAGGGGTTTGAAAGGAACTGCTTCATGGAGCTGCTTCATGAAAAATACGAACGGCTCAAAGATTTTCTGCGCGGACTCGGCAGCGTCGCTGTGGCTTTTTCCGGCGGCGTCGATTCGACGTTTCTTTTGAAGGCCGCCCGCGAGACGCTGAACGAGCGCGTGCTTGCGATCACCGTGCAGTCCTGCTTTTTTCCACGGCGCGAACTTGACGAAGCCAGCGGCTTCTGCGCGCGCGAAGGCATCCGTCACGAGATCTGCGTCTGCGATGAACTGAGCGTTCCCGGCATTCGCGAAAACCCGCGCAACCGCTGCTATCTGTGCAAACGCTCTCTGTTCGAGAAAATGACAGCGCTGGCCGCGTCGTTCGGCTTTGACTGCGTCGCCGAGGGCAGCAACATGGACGATCTGGGCGATTACCGTCCCGGCCTGCAGGCCGTCGCCGAACTGGGCGTCGCAAGTCCGCTGCGTGAAGCCGGGCTGTACAAAGCGGAAATCCGTGCCCTGTCAAAAGAACTAGGTCTGCCCACTTGGAACAAGCCGTCTTTCGCCTGTCTCGCTTCGCGCTTTGTCTACGGCGAACCGATTACCGAAGAAAAACTGAGCATGGTCGACCGGGGCGAACAGCTGCTCCTCGACCTTGGACTCTCGCAGACGCGCGTGCGCGTTCATGGCGGCGTGGCCCGTATCGAAGCGCTGCCTGAGCAGTTTGATCTGATCATGAAAAACCGCGAACGTCTTGCCGCCGAGTTCAAGAAGATCGGCTTCAGCTACACCTCGCTTGATCTGCAAGGCTACCGCACCGGCAGCATGAACGAAACGCTGGCCGCAAAAGAACGCGCATAAAACTATCCCCGCTTTCGAAGCGATTATTCGAAAGCGGGGATAGTTTTTTGATTCTCGTGGAAAGTCCTGCGTGGAACATTGCCGTTGGCGGCATGTGAACGGCGGCTCTGCGCGCGTTGCCGCTTCCGCGGCCGGAGGGAGGTCAGAAAAACCGCCGCACGGCGTTTTCCACTGCGGCAGGCTTCGCTTCCTTTTGCAAAATATGCGCGCGCACCCAGTCGAAGGCGCGCGCTTCGCCTTCGTCCTTCAGCACCCGCAGCGCCTTTTCGATCAGCGCTGCCGTGTGATGATGAATGAGATAATGGCTCTTGAACTTCTCGTAATACTCCCACGGCGCGGCGTCGGTGTACTTTTCGCCGAGGTAGATCATACTGGCCGCGACGCGGTCGCAGAACATCTCCGCCACGTACTTCCGCGGCATCTCCATGCCGCACATCGGCCGGGCTCCGCCGTCTGCGTCATCGCCGGCGGCGTAGTCGATCCAGTATTCAAAATGGTGCTTGTTGCGTCCCTTGTGATGCAGCCAGGCTGCGCTGTATCCCTTGTCGAGGCGCTCGGCGTTGTTGGGGCTGCACGTGCCTTGGTAATAGCTTGCGCCCACGACGAATTCGACAGGCGAGTACTTCGACAGGTCGTGCCGCAGGCCCTGCCAGTACAGTCCGAGGCGGAAGCAGAATTTCATCACCAGCAGCTTGTGCCGCGTGATCGTTTTGAAATGGAGGAGCGGATGCATTGCTGTTCATCTCCTTGCCGTTGCCGATGAATTTTAGCTGAACGCGCCCCCAGGGGGGGCGCGAACTTTTTGCCATTATACCCGAAGAAACTTTTGTGAAGGCGATGGAAACCATTTCTTTATCAATAGTGAAATATTTTGCTGTATCCTGTTGTTTCTTCTCTGCCGAAAAATGTTTTCCAACGATGGAAAGCGAGATTTTTGGGGGATATGTTTTTTGATCATAAATTACAGTAACAATTTGGGCGTCCGAGCCGCCAATCCGCTTCCCCTTAGGGATAAATCTCCCGATCAGGCCGGTTTTACGGTTCTCTTATCACAGGATGTGCAGGGATGAACAAAGCAGATCAGCATATCTGCCGCCTTTTCAAGATCCGAAAGGTCCGCGAATTCAGAACCGTTGTCGGTCGTGATTCTTCTGAACACTGTGCCGAAGTGCCGCTGCAGGTCTTCTGAAGCAGCTTCATTGCTTTTATGACACACTCGGATGTCCAGGTTGATTTTACAATCGACGAACCTCTTTTCGCTTAAGAATTAAAAACTATTTTCTATAGCTTTTCGTACTCTTGCTTTGTGATTATACTTAAGCAAGGAGGTGATTCATACGAAAAAAAAGAACGCTCTACTAAAAGAATACCCTATCTATAGCAAAAAAACAGAGGCTGATTTTATGATTATCGATAAATTGTGACAAGTCATAATTTATAAATATGCATTAAAGGGAAAATATAATTTCAGTGAGAGGTCTCCGAAAAGAGCTGCGAGAAATCTTTTTGAAAAGGAGCGGCAATCTTGAATTATTATGCAAAAGACAGCATATTAAACACCATTAATTACAACGAAAGAGCATTAGTGGAACTTTCCCACCAGATACATGCATGCCCTGAACTTGCATTCCAAGAGAAGAAAACTGCAAAGCTTCTTTGTTCTTTTTTAGAGGAAAGAGGCTTTAAAGTTATCAGCGGTTACGGCGGACTGGATACGGCCTTTTACGCTGAAGTTCGTGGAAAGACAGAGCATCCTAAGGCAGCTTTTTTAGCAGAGTATGACGCGCTGAAAGGCGTTGGCCATGGCTGCGGGCATAATATTATCGCTACCTGCGCGGTGGGTGCTTTTATCGGCGCAGCTGCGGCTATGGCAGAGCAGGACGGTTCGGTTTGCATTATCGGCACTCCGGCGGAAGAGGGCGGCGGCGGCAAGGTCATTATGCTTGAAAACGGTGCCTTTGACGCGGTGGATTTCGCGCTGATGATCCATCCTACAGCTGGTAAGTCTCTGATTGGCCGCGGCGGCCGTGCGGCCGTCGGCGTGACGGTCAGCTTCCACGGACGAAATGCTCATTCATCGGATCCCAGCAAGGGAATCAACGCTTTAAACGCCCTGCTCAACCTCTTTGCCGCGATCGACATGATGCGCCCTTCAATGCCCCTGGGAGCGAACGTCAATGGGATCATCACTCATGGCGGCGAGGCGGCGAACATCATTCCGGGGTATAGCTGCGGAGAATTTTCCGTCCGAGCCCATACGCTTCACGATCTTAAAAACATTGTAGAAACCATCAAGCAGTGCGTGGAATCTTCGGAGAAGCTGACGGGGGCAAAGGCTGAAATAGAGATCGGCCGTTATTACGGAGAACGGTATCCTAGCAGGCCTTTGGGCGAAGCGTTCAAGGCCAATATGGCGCTGTTGGGAGAGAAAATGTTCTATCCTGAGCCGAATATGCAGTATGGTTCGTCAGACATCGGCAACGTGTCCATCAAAATGCCCGCGATCCATGAATACCTCTCTATAGCTCCAGCAGGGATCAACGCTCATTCGGCAGATTTTGCCGAAGCGGCGCTCTCTCCCCGAGCGGACCAGGTGTGCATCCTTGGAGCAAAAGGACTGGCGATGACTGCTATGGATGTTCTGACAGACGCAAAACTGAGGCGCGAAGCGTTGGAAAGTCACGAAAAGCAAGTCCCCGATATTTATAAACATGAATCATAACGGCATTTTCCTTTTATTGATACGCGCAAGACGGCATTGATCATGAAAAAATAAAAAGTAGGTGGCACAGATGAGTATGATGGAAGACAGAGACAAGCATGCTGAAGCTTTTGCTCAGAAGATCGCTCAAGAACTGGACGTGAAACGAATGCTTGAGGACCTCCAGTCCTTCAACAAGCTGGAGAGATACACCGGTTCTCCCGACGGAGAAAAAGCGGTCGACCTTATTACGGAACGAATGCGTTCTCTGGGTATTCCTGTGGCTCGCGAGTACTACGATATCTACCGCAGCTTGCCCCTCGAAGCCAGCGTGGAAATTGTCGAGGGCGCTTTCGCTCCGAAGAAATATTGCGCTACACCTTATGTTTACAGCGGATGTGCGCAAAACCTCCAGGCTCCAGTGATTTTCGATTCATACAGCGAAGGCGGAAACTGTCCTCAAGTTCTGATGGAAAAACGTTTTGCAGCTTTTAAGGACAAAATAGTTCTTACCTACGACAACACCTATAACTTTGCCTGCCGAGCAAGGCAGGCAGGGGCTTTGGGAATACTCAATATCTGGGTTGCCGATATTGCCCATCACGGTACCCTGGGCGGCGTCTGGGGAACGCCCGAACCGGATGATTTACAATATCGCTATCCCTATATTCCCTATGTTGAACTTGTGAAAAGCGACGGCGAAGAACTTAAGTCCCTGCTGCGCCAAGGGAACGGCGTGATCGTCTCCTTAAACGTCTCTATGGACACGAGTATCAAGAAAAGCAGTATGCCCATCGCTACAATCAAAGGGAAAAGCGATAAATTCGTTCTTGTCTCAGGGCATTACGATTCATGGTATGAAGGCATCACCGACAATGCCGTCGCGAACGTTTCCATGATGGAGCTGGCGCGTGTCCTGCAAGAGCACCGTTCGGAACTGGACAGGACCGTGGTCCTGGCCTGGTGGTCGGGACACTCCGACGGACGCTATTCAGGCTCTACGTGGTACTTCGACCACCACTGGCACGAGCTGAAAAACAACTGCGTTGCTCATGTCAATATGGATATCTGCGGCTGCAAGGGCTCTGATCTGGTAGGGTTCAACACGTCCATGCTTGAAGGCGCTGCCTTTGCAGAGAATTTCCTGAAGGAATTCAACAAAGAAACGCCCATCCCGCCGGAGCCCATGGCACGTTTTGCCGATCAAACTTTTTGGGGAGCTCACGTGCCTCTCGCCATTATGCCCAAGTTTTCACGCAAAGTTCTGCCCGGAGAACGTACCTTCTACTGGTGGCACACTAAGCAGGATACCATCGACAAAATCGACCCCGCCATCGTGCTGCGCGACAGCAGGGTCATCGCAAAATTGGCCTGCATCTTCGCCAACACAAAAAGACTCCCGGTCGATCTTGCAGGATTTGTCGAAATGATGGACAAGCGGCTTCATGCCATAGAGGAACAGCTCAGCCCCGATTTTGAGATGTCAGACCTGTTCCCCTATATGGACCGCCTGAAAAATGTGATCGAAAAGCTAAATCTGGCGCTGAAGAATCAAGAAGACACCGACGGGATTATCACCGCCGTCGCGGGAGAGCTGGTGCGCATTACCTACACGTCTTCCAGCCCCTACCATCAAGATTTGGCTGTGGAGAGTCTGCAGTTCCCCAAACTCAGCTGCGCCATGGGACAGACGCCCGAAAACACGCAGCCTGATTACTACCTTGCTCTGAAAACCCTTTTCACACGACAGAAGAACCGGCTGATCGGCCAAATCTGCGAGGTCATCGAAAAATGTGAAAATCAGCTCTTCCGCTGGAAAACGGCGGAGAGAGAGCGAAAGGTTTAAGGATCATGTTCAGGTATGTTCTGAAGCGCTTTCTCCTGGTCATTCCCGTGCTGCTGGGAGCAACCTTTCTTGTATTTTCAATCATGGAAATGACTCCTGGAGATCCTGCGCGCCTCATACTGGGCAATGAAGCAACTCTTGAGAACATTCACAGTTTAAGAGAGGAAATGGGATTGAATGATCCCTTTCTCGTACGGTACACCCGTTTCCTCACCAATATGCTCCGGGGCGACCTGGGAACTTCCTACCGAAACAATCTTGAAGTTTCAAAACAGGTGCTCCAGAGGTTGAAGAATACCATGATCCTCGCCGGGGCGGCGGTTCTCATCGCGGTGGTCATCGGCATTCCCGTGGGCATTATATCAGCTATAAAACAATATACGGCCTTCGATAATATCGTCATGATGGTGACGCTGTTCCTAGCCGCTTCTCCGGTCTTCTGGATGGGATTGATGCTCGTCATCATTTTTGCCTTGAAGCTGGGCATACTGCCGGCTGCTGGCATGAAAAGCGGTTTCCCTGCCATGCTCGTCAGTCTCATCCTGCCAGCTTTTACCCTTTCCAGCAATACGCTGGCGATTATTGCCAGGACAACGCGAGCTTCCATGCTGGAGGTGGTGCGGCAGGACTATATCGACACGGCCCGTGCAAAGGGTGTTTCAGAATACCGCATCACGGTCAGGCACATGCTTACCAATGCGCTGATCCCGATCATTACCATCATCGGGATCAGCTTCGGCGGGCTGCTCGGAGGGTCGGTTGTCACTGAATCCATTTTCGCCTGGCCAGGTGTGGGACGTTTTGTCGTGGAGTCAATCAACTTTAAGGACACGCCTTCAATCTTGGCTTCCGTGGTGATGCTTTCGGTATTCTCCACCTTCGTCAACCTGTTTGTGGATCTTCTCTATGCTTTCGTGGATCCGCGCATTAAATCTCAATATCAATCGGGAAAGGGGCGTCTCTCTTCCAAATGAACAATCACATGGAAAAAACTGAGGCAGTTCGCGACAGGACGCTCTTTCAGCAGGCATGGAGGCAGTTTCGGCGAAATCGCAGGGCCATGATCGGGCTTTTCATCATCGCCTTTCTATTTCTCGTGGTCGTCGCCACCATCCTGATAGACCTTTTTACCAATGACGGTGTATACACCCAATACGTTGTGAAACAGAACCTGGCGAACAAACTGGCCAAGCCCAGTCTGCAGCACATACTCGGCTGCGACGAGTTTGGCCGGGATATGCTCTTCCGGATTTTATGGGGGACCAAATACTCACTGTTGCTGGGCTTCAGCGCCGTTACGCTTTCCTTTCTTATTGGAGGCCCTCCCGGAATGTTCGCAGGCTTTTACGGCGGAAAAGTGGACAACATCATTATGAGAGTCATGGATATCTTCATGGCCTGTCCTTTTATCCTTCTGGCCATGGCGATTGTTTCGGCGCTGGGCGCCAGCACCTTAAATCTGTTAATTGCGCTGGGTGTGTCGGGGATGGCTTCCTTTTCGCGCGTCGCCCGCGCGGCGGTAATGTCCGTCAAAGACAAAGAGTTTGTGGAAGCTGCCCGGGCTGTAGGGGCTAGTGACTTTACCATTATCTTCAAGTATATCCTGCCGAATGCAATGGCTCCCATATTGGTTCAGCTCACCCTGAGAATCGGTTCTTCCATCCTGTACGTAGCCGGGCTTTCGTACATCGGCCTGGGAATTCAACCGCCCACGCCCGAATGGGGCGCCATTTTGACAGCCGCGAAGATCTATATGAGAAACGCCTGGCACATTTCGACGTTTCCGGGGCTTTTTCTGGTTATCACAGTCGTCGCGTTTAACCTTTTCGGCGATGGGTTAAGAGACGCTCTGGACCCTAAACTGAAAAAGTAAGGGAGGAACTGTGACGATGAATTCAATTCTTGAAATTCAAGATCTGGCGGTACGCTTTGAGACAGACGACGGTGTCGTAAAAGCCCTGAACGGCATTAACCTCAAACTGGAGGAAGGCGTCACCCTGGGGCTGGTCGGCGAGACAGGGGCAGGAAAGACCACTCTGGCCAAGAGCATTATGCGCATTATTCCTCAACCTCCAGGAAAGATCGTTTCAGGGAAAATCCTCTATGAAGGCAGGGATCTTCTCAAGATGAGCCGCGCGGAGATCTGCAAAATACGCGGGGCTCAGATCTCCATGATTTTCCAGGATCCCATGACGTCATTGAATCCGGTGATGACCGTAGGCGATCAGATTGCGGAAGCCATTCAAGCGCATCAGCACGTTTCCGCTGTCGAGGCCACACAGAAAACTTGCGCAATGATGGAGCTGGTAGGTATAAACGCCGAGCGTATGGGGGACTATCCGCATCAATTTTCCGGAGGCATGAAACAACGTGTTGTCATCGCCATCGCATTGGCATGCAACCCTAAAATTCTCATTGCCGACGAGCCGACCACCGCACTGGACGTCACGATCCAGGCTCAAGTTCTGGAAATGATGCAGGATTTGAAGAAAAAATTCCACACAGCCACCATTCTCATTACCCATGATTTAGGCGTGGTCGCTCAAACCTGTGAAAAAGCGGCCATTATCTATGCGGGGGAGATTGTGGAAAGCGGGACAATCCATGAGATCTTCAAGGAAATGAGTCATCCTTATACGATCGGCCTCATGAATTCAATTCCTAAAATCAATTCGGAAGAACGCCGCTTAAATCCCATCGACGGTCTCATGCCCGATCCCATGAATCTGCCCTTAGGATGCAATTTCTGTGACCGCTGTAAATTTGCCGCCCCCAAATGCTGGGAAGAGGAACCTCCCGTCGTCTACCTGGGCGGCGAGCACTTCGTAAAATGTTTCATGATGGAGAGTCGCCAGAGGCGCGAAGATTGGAAGGTCGAAAATGGACAACAGTAAAGTGCTCCTTCAAGTTGAACATTTAAAGAAGTACTTCCAGACGAAGCGTGGTACGCTGCTCGCTGTAGACGACCTTTCCTTCGCGATCAGGGAGGGCGAGACTCTAGGGGTCGTCGGCGAATCGGGCTGCGGAAAGTCGACGCTGGGACGCGCAATCCTCCGTCTTCACGAGCCCACGGCAGGATCCGTTATCTATAACGGTGAAAACATTTTAAACTTCGACAAGGAGCGGATGAAAAAAGTCCGTTCGGACATGCAGATCATCTTTCAGGATCCTTATTCTTCGCTGAACCCTCGCATGACTGTGAGTCAGGCCATTGCCGCGCCGTTGCTCATACAAGGAGTTTACGGGCCCCGTGAAAAAAACGCGCTGCAAAGAAAAATTGACGAAATGATGGACTTGGTAGGACTGGCCAAGCGTTTCGCCAATGCCTATCCTCACGAGCTGGACGGCGGACGCCGCCAGCGCATCGGCATCGCCCGCGCACTCTCGCTAAACCCGAAGTTCATCGTCTGCGACGAGCCGGTGTCCGCGCTGGACGTTTCGATCCAGGCACAGGTCTTGAACCTGATGCAGGACCTTCAGGAAAACCTGGGCTTAACCTACATGTTTATCACTCATAATCTGAGCGTAGTCAAACATCTCTCGAACTCGATCATGGTCATGTATCTAGGCCAGATGGTTGAACTTGCGGACTCCCGCACTCTTTTTAAGGAGCCGTCCCATCCCTATACGCAGGCACTCCTTTCGGCCATTCCCGTTCCGGACCCCGATGTGAAGATGCAGCGAGTAATTTTAAAGGGCGAGATTACGTCGCCTATTAACGTCCCAGAGGGATGCCGTTTTGCCAAACGCTGTGCTTACGCGCGTTCCGATTGCGAGACGCGCAAAGTTAATCTGACGGAGATCTCTCCGGGACATTTTGTCGCCTGCCGTCTTTTTGAGCGCTGAGACAGGATTTGATGTTGTCAGCCTAGCATTTAAACAGCCACTTCAGGCTTACGGCGGGAAGGAGGTGCGAAAGGGAAAAAAAGGCGCTTAATCCAGAGTAAGGGCAATAGCGAGTTCTCTGACGACTTTTTAGGATTATTCATAATCTGTTAAGGAGGAAAGGAAATGAAGAGATTTTTCACTGTACTTGCAGCAGTAAGCGTGCTTTGTGCTTCGTCAGCCTGCGCTGTGGAGAAAACAACGGATGGCAGGAAGATCAAAGACGAGATCGTATTTGCGCAGAGCTCCGATTTGACGACCATGAACCCTGTCATCGGGACTCAGGAGAGAGCCTATTCTCTGACGAACCACATTTATGACACGCTGTTGGCCTATGACAGCGAAATGAAGATGCATCCCTGCTTGGCTACGAGTTATGAATGGCTGAATGACCTGAAACTTCAGGTGAACCTCCACAAGGGCGTAAAATTTCACAATGGCGATACGCTGACCGTCAAGGACGTGATTTTCACGTTCGAGCAGAAAGCCACACGCAGCAGCGCTTTCGTAAATTACATTGACATGAATAACTTTGAAATCGTCGATGATTACACGCTGATCATCAACTTTAAGACGCCTCATCCTTCTTTTATCTATCAGCTGACCGACCCCGCTTTCGGGATTATGCCCAAGGATTATTTCGAATCGAAAGGCGCGGCCTATTTTGCCGCCAACCCCGTAGGCTGCGGTCCCTACAAGATAAAAGAATACGTGACTGGAGATTATTACACTCTTGAACGGTTTGATGATTACTGGGGCGCCCCTGCCAAGACGAAATATCTGACCATGAAGATCATCCCCGAAGCAGGCCAGAGAACGATTATGCTTGAAACCGGCGAAATCGACGTGGCCTATGAGATCCCCTATATTGATATCGACAGAATTAAGGAAAACCCGGATCTGCAGTTTTTATCTACTCCCTCAATGAAGATCGTCATGTTCTATCTGAACTGCAAGTCCGCGACGCCCGTCAGCAACAAACTGGTCCGGCAGGCCATTGAGTACGCCATCGATAAAGAAGCCATCGTGAAGGCTCTGTGCTATGGATACGGCAAAGAGGCTTATGCGATCGTCCCTGATGTCGTCTTCGAATACAAACCCGTCAAAGAACCTCACATCTATAATCTTGCAAAGGCCAAGGCCCTGATGGCCGAGGCTGGCTGCCCTGACGGATTTGAGATGGAGATCTGGACCAACGCGGTGCAGACAAATACTGAACTCTGCCAGATCATTCAGGATCAGCTCGCGGCGATCAACATCAAGGCAAATGTCCTCGTCCAGGACGCTAATACCATCGATGCCCGTCAGGATGCGGGGGACGAATTCGGCATGTCGCTGCATTTCTATTCCTGCAACAGCGGTCATGCTGAATATACGCTGTCAAACATCTTGCCCACAGGAATGTTGAGAAACGATTCTCGTTTCAGCAACGCAGAGTACGACAATGCCTATTACGAATGGCTCGTCACTACTGACAGCAAGAAACGCGACGAGCTGCTGACAAAGATGTATGAAATTCAGAACGAGGAAACGCCCGTGGTTCCCATCTATAACGAGGTTAAAATCCTCGGCGCCGTTAAAAACTTAGTCGGACTTCAGCTGAGCCGTATTGGGGCTCACGAGTATCAAAATGCTGTGGTTTACGTGGACTGAACACCCTCTCAAAGTCTAAATAAAGAGAAGCAGTAAAAGAAAGCGAGGCAGGAAACAATCCGACCGGGATTGCGTCCTGCCTCGCTTTATCAGGCGTCGATATACAGTTTGATTAAACGTCTGGGGCGCCCTGCTCCAGCTAAAGGTTGGCTGCCGATGACCTTTATATAACCTCCGGCTTCAAGTTTCGTGATAATACGGTTCATATTCGTGACGCTCATATTGCAATAGCGAGCCAGCTCGAAGGGCGTGGTCACGTCCAAGTTATATTGACGGATTACCCGTTGAAGCGTTTCAAGGGTGTTCATTCCAAGGTTCGTATGGCTGGAGAGCTTCTGAAGATTGCTCTTCAGGGACTCTTCCTCCTCCTTTTCGTTTTGTACAAAAAAGGGGCCTGCAGTTTGCCTGTCTTCGTAGGTGATATAAAAACAGCTGTCGTTCTTGCTGATCGCCATCAGCCGTGCCTGATCCGAGTTGCTTTTGGCCTCCCGCTGTGTCCGGCCGAGCCCGATGCCTATCGCTGCAGAACGGACCCCCGTCGTCGAAGCCAAACGGTCAATCAGGGGAAAGTTGGAAAAGGAGCGCGTTTCATTTTCCAGCGCCGAGCGAATGGTATAAATATACGAAAGTCCATTTTCATGGATCTCCACGGCGCCGTCAATTTGTCTGGCGAAAATGTAAATTTTATCCTGCTGGGCATGCTCCCGCAGAAATTGATGATAATCGTCGTTTCGTCCGTCCAGGGAATGCTCCTGATGAAAAGCGGTCTGTATTGAAATGACGGCGATATGATTTTCATTGCCCATCCGAAGCTGATGGCGAAGGCGCAGCTTTTCAAGCTGATGAAAGATGATTTCCATGGTGGGACGCACCAACGCGATAGGATAGCCCCGCTGCGCCACTTGATTGTAAATACGTTCTATGCTGGAAAGACAGATATCCACAAGACCTCTGTCGTAATTACGGCAGTGAAACTCGATGATTTGATCCACCACATCCTTAGCGAGCAGGTTTTTAGTAAAACGGATAATCTTCAGTTGATCTAACAGGATCTCTAAGGAACTGTAAAGATTCTGCCCTAGAAGATTGCCGCTCTCGTTCCATAGATCGGAACTGATACGCTTGATCTCCCTATGCGTGAGCAAGCTTTCGCGAAAAATAGTGGAAATAAAAGCGCTGGGATTGCGGTATATGTATTCCCAAGGCACTTGTGCCACCGAATCGCGGTTTGCATAGGTAAAGGGGAAATTCCCCGTGAAAAGGACCCCGTCTACGCTCTCCTGACAAGAAGAAACAACCTTCCCCGCGTCCTCGCTCAGACAGGTATGGACATCAAACTCTATAAACAGGGATTTTTGATCGACCAGCGAAAGAACATGGTTAACCGTCCCTTCTGAGCCTATCAGCGCTATTTTCATTGTGATACCTCCCGTCTGTTTCAGGTGCATGCAAGCTCTCGCGATGCGTCGAAACATTTGTCGGAATTCAATTATAACAAGAAATGGAAATATTAGAACGAATTGGATAGGAACTTTGAAAGCAAAACCGTTTGCTCCTTGAAGGCATGCTCGAAGGCGCAATCTACGGCAGCCATGCCATGTGTGCGTTCCTGAGAATCAATTTTCTCGAACAGCAGACGTCCGACGCGCAATACTTCCGTACGTCCGTTATTTGAAAGCAGATTTGGCGCTTTTGTTGGGCGAAATGCTCAGCGGTTCTTTAACCGCAGCTTAAAGCTTTCTGTCCCCGGCACAGCAGGGAGTTTTGAACAAAAAAACAGCCAGCAGCAAAACAATCTGCCGCTGGCTTGAAACATCTTATTTTTTCACTGTTCCATTGACGGGGCTCTTGAAGATTCGAATATCGCTTACGCACATGGGGGCGAAGCGGTATGTGTGTGGTCTTCAAGGGGCTCTGTCATGAGTTGAGCGTTATCTTTCGGCTTGTTACAAGCGCATTACTTTGCGGCAGGAGCAGGCTCCTCTTTTTTGTCGGAAATGGAATCCAGCACTTTATCCTTGATCTCTCCGGCTTTTTCTGCGGCTTTGTCGGTGAGTTCCGCAGCTTTTTCTTTCATCTCGGCGGCTTTCTCAACGGCTTTTTCTTTGACTTCTGCAGCTTTCTCAATGACTTTCTCTTTCATCTCGGCGGCTTTTTCAACGGCTTTTTCTTTGACTTCTGCAGCTTTTTCGACGGCTTTCTCCTTCAGCTCGCCGGCTTTTTCAATGGTCTTCTCTTTAACTTCTTCCGCTTTTTCGACAATTTTGTCCTTGACCTCGGCTGCCTTATCCTTCACTTCCTGCTTAATCTGCACGTTTCCGTCGGGAGTTTTCTCGAATGGGCCTGTTCCCTTGTAATAATGATATCCCAGCACACACGCAGCGATTAAAAGAATGAGAAGAATCATTTTTTTCATCTTAAGTCACGGCTCCTTTTTAAAATTTGTGGCACTCTTTGAGGCTCCATGAATATATTTTACTAGATTTATTCAGAATAACAACCTGTTCCACAATCAACGCGGCAAATCAAGAGGCAATGCGTTTTGGGGAAGGTTATGGACGTTGCGGCGAACGGGCTCTGTTGGGAAGCTCGCGGAGAAGAAATTTCGCTGAAGGTCAAAGCCCTGCAGGAATGTCAGGAATGTAGGGAAATATCGGGACAGTATGACTGCGTACGTTTGGTGCGAAATTTAAGAGGCGCCGTCCGTTCTTTTTGTCTTTTGACCGGCACGGCCTGATTTTCTCTCTCTTCCGGCATTGAGGAAGATACCCGTGAAGATCACGGCGGCGCAGACGATTTGGACCATGGAGAGGGATTCTCCCATAAAGACCATGGCGGCGAAAATACCGACGACCGGCGAGCCGTTGAGGAACGCTCCTGTTGGGCCCGCGCCGATGCGCTGGATTGATATTTGCTGAAGCACGTACGCACAGCTTGAACCGAGAACGCCGATGTACAGCGTGCCGAACAGCGCGCGTCCCGACAGCGTCAGGTTCATTGGCGGGGCAATGACAGCGATGAGCGCTGCTGTCAGCACGCAGGATGTGCCCATGCTGCACAGCGTTACCACGACGGGCGAGGATTTTGTGATCTTTTTGCCCAGTACGGTCATTACCGAGCAGCAGAAAGCGGCGCCAAATTCCAGCAGATCGCCTTTGTTCAGCGACAGATTGGCCAGCAGCGACAGATCGCCCTTGCAAAGCAGATAGACCGCTCCGCCTAACGCGAGAGCGATTCCGCAGATTCGCCGCTGAGTCAGACTTTCGCCAAGGAAAACGGCGGCCAGGATGGTTGTGATCAGCGGAGAGGTGGCGAAGATGATGGCAATATTTGTCAACGACGTGAACTTGATCGCGTAGAAAAAGAACAGGTTGTTGAGCAATACCCCAGAAATTCCCATCAGTATGGAAATCACCAGATCGCCGCGGTCCGGCAGCAAACGCCGCTCACAGCTGTACGCTAATGGAACAAGGATGACGACAGCGATAGCTGTGCGCAGAAACAGCAGCTCCAGCGGCGGCATCTCACGCAGCGCATAAGTGGCCGGTATGTTCATGAAACCCCAGATCAGCAGCACGAGCGTCATCGGCAGATAGCGCTGCAGCGTCGAATTGTTTCCGTTCATCGGATCACCTCGGAGAAAAGTGCCAAACGCAAAAGTAGCGTTGGTCAAAACAGCCTTATTCTACCGCTTTGGGCTCGAAATAACAGATGCGAAATAATAAACTTTTTAGGACATGCAGAATGCGTGTGCGGTCGGTGGAAATCAAGGCGAAAGCTTGCCAAGCGGCGTCGGTTCGTCTAGAATAAACAAATATCTATATTCTTGTTTTTGAGCGGCCGTTAGGAATAAATCTCGTCATCCGGCAGTTGAATTTGGGACGGAAAAAGCGGCGGATCGGGGTTCCGTGAGGAGGCGCTGGAGCATGAAGAAAATATGGCTGTGGCTGATGACAGCGCTGGCGTTCTGCGCGGCGCCAGCCGGCGCAGAAGACAAACCGTACGTGGTCCTGGCACTGTCCGGCGGCGGCATCAAGGGGTACGCCCATATCGGCGTGCTTCAGGAGCTGGAAAAGGAAGGCGTTGGCATCGCCGGTATCGTCGGCACGAGTATGGGGGCCATCGTCGGCAGTCTTTATGCCAGCGGCAGAACGTCGGGAGAGCTGGAACGAATCGTCATGGACGTCAATCTTGGCGAACTGGTCACGGCGAGCGGCGGCAATTATTTTAACTTGTCCGACAAAGCTACGCGCGACATCAGCATGATTCGGCCGGAGATTTATACCAACGTTCACAACAAAGTGGTTGGGCCGCTGGGGTTCGTTGCCGGTTCAAGCGTGCTCGAGTACATCGCACAGCTGCTTTCCCACGTGACCGTAACCGATTTCCGCCGTCTGCCCATACCGTTTGCGGCTGTAGCCACTGATCTTGTCAGCGGCGAGAAAGTGGTGCTGCGCCGCGGCTCTTTGGCCTCAGCGGTGCGCGCGTCCATGTCCATTCCCGGCGTGTTCGACCCGTGGGAGATCAACGGCCGTCTGCTCGTCGACGGCGGCATGGTCTCCAATATGCCTGTGGAGACGGCCAAAGAGCTGTTTCCCGGCTATCCCGTGATTGCCGTCAACCTTACCAGCGAGTTGGAGTCGCGTGAAAAACTGAGTACTGTGTTCGACGTGGTCAGCCAGTCTATCACTATTCTCACCATGCAGAATGTGCGCCGCGAAGCGACGCTGGCCGATTTGGTGATCAGTCCCGGCGTGAAGGAATATCCCATTCTCGGCCCATCGCCTGCCGCTGAGATTATTCAGCAGGGGCGCAGCGCTGCCGTCAAAGCCTTGCCGCAGATCCGAGCGCTGTTGAAAAAAGCGCCGCGGCGTCCTGTGAAGAAAAAAGAGCTGGCGCCGCCCAAGCCGCCTCACGTGATGGGCGTGCGCGTCGTGGGAGTTCCCGAGAAAATGGGCAGGGAGATAGAGCGGGAACTGCTCAAGGTCTGGCTGGGGCGTCCCGTGCCTATGAAGGAGATCGTCGCCGCCAGCACCAACATCGCCAAGCGCGAGGACGTCCGCAGCGTCGATTACGATCTGCTGAATACCGAACGCGGCGTGATCGTGCTGCTCAAGGTGCAGCGTTTCCCTGCGCACCGTTATTCGCTTGGCGGCTATGCCAGCACCTACAGCGACATGGGCTGGCTGGTGATCGACAGCCGCCGCTACGATTTATTCACGCCCGGCGACACGCTGCAGTCGAGCTTTTACCTTGGCCAGCGCTGGGGCGCGGATTTCAACTACTTCTGGGATATGGATGTGTCGCACAGTTCCTTCTGGGAGGCGGGACTGTCTGCGTCCCATTTCAGGATCGACGTCTCCGGCGCTCCGCTTGAATGGCAGCGTTACAGCTTCGACGTGCAGCGCCACTTTACGTTGCACGAACGCCTGCGCCTTTCCGCCGGCGTGTCGGCGACGACCGTTCATCACGTCGAAGGCGCTGAACGGGCTGATTATGTGGCGCCTTTCCTCGAAGCGACTTTTAACCTGATGGATAATCCTGACGATCCGGTCAATGGGTGGCTGCTGAACGTGCGCTCTATGTGGCCTTCCAAGGCGGGAACCATGTTGATGCGGCTCAATCTCACAGGGCGCCGCCGCATCAGCTCTAAACTTATGGCTGAGCTCCAGGGCGGCTTTATGGAAGGCGATATGGATGAGAAGCGCCTTTTCAGCGCCTATTTGGGCGCCCGTGAAGAACTGTACAGCCTGGCAGGTCATCCCATCGAGGCCGAACGCTTTGCCTGGTGGCGCGCCAAGCTGCGTTATCCTCTGTCGCAGACCATCTTCGGCAACGTCATTGCCGAGATCTTCGGCGGCCAAGGGTACGCTTGGGACGCCGATGGATCTGAGATCGGTCAGCCGTGGGAAGTCGGCCTTGCGCTCTGCACGCCGCGCCGCCTCATCGACGGCAAACTGTACGCCGTCTACACTGATCGTAAGGAATGGCGCTTTGGCGTCAGTATCGGCGTTCCCAACTGGGACGTGTTCCATCTGTTTTAAATTTAAGCGGTAGAACAAGGACCACCGCGGAGAAACAGAGAAGCGGCGAAAAAATAAACATCTGAAAAATATTTTTCGCTTTTCGACGCTTCTTCGCTCCGCCGCGGTGGATTTTGTTTTGACTTTCGATTTCACACAGGAGGAAAAGAGCGTCATGGCACGCAACATCACCCCGAGAGAACAGGATTATTCACAGTGGTACCTTGACATCATCAAAGTCGCCGAGCTGGCCGACTACGCGCCCGTGCGCGGCTGCATGGTCGTCCGCCCCACGGGCTACGCGATTTGGGAAGACCTGCAGGCCAAGTTCGACAAGGCCTTCAAGGAGACGGGGCACGTCAACGCCTACTTCCCGCTGCTGATTCCCTCGTCGTTTCTGCGGAAGGAAGCCGAGCATGTCGAAGGCTTCGCTCCTGAGTGCGCGGTCGTCACTCACGCCGGCGGCGAAGAGCTGGAAGAGCCGCTTGTCATCCGTCCCACGTCTGAAACGGTTATCGGTGCGATGTACAGTAAGTGGGTGCAGTCGTGGCGCGACCTGCCCCTGCTGATCAACCAGTGGGCCAACGTGCTGCGCTGGGAAAAGCGCCCCCGCTTGTTCCTGCGCACCTCCGAGTTCCTTTGGCAGGAAGGGCACACGGCCCATGCCACTGCCGCGGAAGCCGAGGAAGAAACCGTGAAGATGCTCAACGTCTACGCCAAAATCATGAAGGAAGACATGGCCCTGCCCGTCGTCGAGGGCGTTAAATCCGAGGGTGAACGATTCCCCGGCGCGCTCGACACCTACACTTGCGAGACGATGGTCAGCGACACTAAAGCGTTGCAGGCCGGCACCAGCCACTTCCTGGGCCAGAACTTCGCCAAGGCCTTCGACATCCAGTTCCAGGACCAAAACGGCGAAATGCAGTACGCCTGGACCACGAGCTGGGGCGTTTCCACCCGCATGATCGGCGCCATCATCATGACCCATTCCGACAACGACGGCCTGATCCTGCCGCCCCATGTTGCGCCCGTCAAGGCCGTGATCCTGCCGATCTCCAAGGACGATTCCACGTTCGCCGAGCTCGACGTCAAGGCGCGCGAGCTGGCCAATCAGCTCAATTCAGTGCTTGGGCCGCTGGCTGTGCGCGTGGACGGGCAGAATCACATGCGCCCTGCCGACCGCTTTTTCTATCATTTGCAGAAAGGCGTGCCGCTGCGCCTCGAACTGGGCGAGAAGGACGCCGCCGCTGGAACCGTTCGCGCCGTGCGCCGCGACACCGGCGCCAAGGAAGACCTGAAGTGGAGCGAGCTGGCCGAGCGCGTGCCGGCGATCCTCGAGGACATTCAGAAGAGCCTCTACGAAAAAGCCTGCGCCTTCCGCGACGCCAACACGTACGAAGCAAACAGCTACGGCGAGCTGAAGGCGCTGCTCGAAAAGGGCGGCTGGGTCAAATGCTTCTTCGCCGGCAGCAAGGAAGACGAAAAGAAGATCAAGGAAGAGACGCAGGCAACCGTGCGCTGCTATCCGCTTGCCGAGAAAGACCGTACCGGAAAATGCGTCTACACCGGCAAGGAGGGCGCGCGTCTGGCCATTTTTGCTAAATCTTATTAAAGAGATCATGAAGAAGCGTCTGCTCCGCACTGTGGCGGCGCAGACGCCGTTGTGTGCGGCATGGCGCGGGAGGAGTTGAAAAAGCATGGAGAAAAATAAAGAGGGCGTCTGTCCATTTTATCCGTGGCAGCTGGAGGCCTGGGGCAAGCTGACGGACGACGGCGGAGAGCCCCTCAGCGCCGTGCTGTCGGCTCCGACCGGAGCGGGAAAGACCATGGTGGCCTACCTGTGGGCCGGTCTTGTCGACGGCGAAGGAAAGCCCCTCACTGACCGCAGCGGCTGCGACCGCGTCATCTTCACCGCGCCCATTAAGGCTCTCAGCAACGAACGCTACATGGAACTGCTCAAAATGGGCTTTGACGTGGGGCTGGAGACCGGCGATTTCAAAAAGAACGACGGCGCGCCCGTGATCTGCTGCACGCAGGAGATCTACAACCTCAAGTATGCGGGCATGGATCATATCCGTCTGATCATCGACGAGTTCCATTACATCTTCAGCGAAAACGAGCGCAGCCGCGCTTACATTGACGGTCTGCGCAAGACCCATCCGTGCGTGCCCATCCTCGTCATGTCCGCTACTTTTGGACAGCCGGAGGAGATCCGAAGTTATCTTGAACGCATCATGGAGCGCGATTTTGAGCTGTTCCTGCTCAAAGAACGCATCACCAAATTGACTTATCTCAGTCACGCGCTTGCCGCCCGCGAAATTCACGACGCGCTGGTCTTCGCTTTTTCTCAGAAAGGCGTGCATCAGGTCGCCGACCTGATTGCCGCGCAGCGCATGGACATCGACAAGGACCGTAAGGCCCGTCTGCGCGATCTGGCCTGGATCCTTGAGGTGAACGTCGTACAGAAGCATCTCTATAAAGGCGTCGGCGTCTATTACGGGCGCCTGCTGCCCAAGGAAAAGCTGCTCGTCGAGCGCGCCTACCGCGAACGTATCATCGACGTAGTCGTCGGCACCGACGCGCTGGCGCTGGGCGTCAACCTGCCGGCCGAGACCGTCGTCTTCGCCCAGACGGTGAAGTATTTCGACCGCCGCCCCCTCAGCAAGACCAGCTTCAGTCAGATGGCCGGACGCGCCGGGCGCAAAGGCTTGTTCGACGAAGGCTTCGTCAGCTGGCTTGCCGATTCCCCCGTGGAATCCCGCGGAGTCGACACCGGCGAGATGTTTAAAGCGCTCGAGCGTACCGGCGACGAAAAGGCCATGATTGAGCTGCGCCCCGACTTCGGCGCGATCCTCAAAAAACACAGCACTGTCGAAAACGAGGCCGAGATCGTCGCCCGCTACTCGCTGCCCCAGCTTCGTACCAAGACTGTTCTCGAAGAGATCCGCGATGCCGTGCGCCGCATCGATTCCAGTCTCGGCCTGCTGGCTCCCGGGCGCAAGGAAATGTTCAAACGCATCCTCGCCGACGTGTGGTACGGCGAGATGGAGATCGACCAGAATCTGGAAATGGCCGACCTGTTCTTCCGCGGCGCCGGCAGCGGTGACGAATACGTCCACCCCGACGGCCTGATCGCCGCCGAGCTGTTCCAGAAGTACGAAAAGAACTTTTTGCAGGCCCTGCTGCGCGTCAAGCGCTACAACAACTCGCTGCCCGACGAATACAAGTTCAACGGCATGGATAAAGTAGAGCAGGCTATCGAAGAGATCGACCCCACCGTCTTTGGCTTCGAAGACCGCATCCTCGAAATGGACAACACCGCCGTCGAGCTGCCGGAAGCGGAAGTCCGCCTCGTCCCCAGCGAGCGCGTGCGCCTCGAAAAGCGCCGCCGTGTCCGCAAAAAAACGCTTTCCGCTCAGAAAACTCCGCCTGAAAAGAAGGACGGGGATGCCGGAGCGAAGAAGAAAAAACGCCGCGGCCGCCGCGGCGGCCGCCGGCGCAGCGCCAAGAAGAAACAGCAGATCCAGGAAACGCTGAACGCCGCGGAAGAGTAGTGCGTTTTTTCCGTTCTTTTCGAATTAAACGAAACGGGAGCCCTGCCCGTATGCAAACGCCGGAAAACCCGTCTCTTGATATAATAAATCAAACGCCAACTTTTCCCGATTCGCGAAAGGAGTTCTTCATGGACAACATCGTCATTCTCGACTGCGGCTCGCAGTACACTCAGCTTATCGCCCGCCGCGTGCGCGAAATGAAAGTGCACAGCGAGATCCTGCCCTGGGACGCGACGATCGAACAGATCATGTCGCGCACGCCCTCCGGCCTGATCATCTCCGGCGGCCCGCGCAGCGTGCTCGAACCCGATTCGCCCCGCCTGGCCGAGGGCTTTTTCGACCTCAAACTGCCCATCCTCGGCATCTGCTACGGCATGCAGCTGACCGCGCTCCAATACGGCGGAACCGTGCGCCGCTCCGCCGCGCGCGAATACGGGCGCGCCACGCTCGTCGTCAAGGATGGCGGATGTCCGTTCTTTGCCGGTGTGCCCGAACGCTCGCAGGTGTGGATGAGCCACGGCGACGACGTGGAAAAAATTCCCGCCGGCTTCGTGCCTACCGCCGTATCCGAAGACGGCGTCGTCGCCGGTATGCGCACGCCCGACGACCACATCACCGCCGTACAGTTCCATCCCGAAGTTTCGCACACCGAAAAGGGCGCGGAACTGCTCGGCAATTTTCTGTTCAAGATCTGCGGCTGCAAGGGCGACTGGGACCTCGGCGACTGGGCCGAGAAAATGAAAGCCGAGATCCGCGCCACAGTCGGCGAAGACAAAGTCATCTGCGGCCTCTCCGGCGGCGTCGATTCCTCCGTGGCCGCCGCGCTGACTGCCGCTGCCATCGGCGACCGGCTGCAGTGCATCTTCGTCAACAACGGCCTGCTTCGCGCCGGCGAAGCCGAAGAGGTGCTCGCCAGCTACCAACAGATGAAGCTCAACGTCGCTTACGTCGACGCCGGCGAGAAGTTTATCAAAGGCCTGGCCGGCGTCATCGATCCCGAGAAGAAGCGCAAGATTATCGGCGAGACCTTCATCCGCATCTTCGAGGAGGAAGCCCGCAAGATCAAAGGCGCCCGCTGGCTGCTGCAGGGCACCCTTTATCCCGACGTGATCGAAAGCGGTCAGCGCAAAGGCGCCGCCGTCATCAAGAGCCATCACAACGTCGGCGGTCTGCCCAAGGACATGAACCTGTCGCTGCTCGAACCCCTGCGCGAACTGTTTAAGGACGAAGGGCGCGCCGTCGGCCGCCTGCTCGGCGTGCCCGAAAACATCGTGCGCCGTCATCCCTTCCCTGGCCCCGGCCTGGCCGTGCGCTGCCTCGGCGATATTACCAAGGAAAAACTCGAGATTCTGCGCGCCGCCGACAAGATCTATCTGGAAGAGATCAACAACGCCGGACTGTACGACGAGATCTGGCAGGCCTTCGCCGTGCTGCTGCCCGTCTACACCGTCGGCGTCATGGGCGACGAGCGCACCTATGCCCGCGTCTGCGCCCTGCGCGCCATCACCAGCCGCGACGGCATGACCGCCGAATGGTACCGCATGCCCCACGAAGTGCTGGCCCGCACCTCCACAAGAATCTGCAACGAAGTCCGCGGCGTCAACCGCGTCGTCTACGACGTCACCAGCAAACCCCCGGCAACGGTGGAGTGGGAATAGTTTTACAGAGCGTAAAAGCCTGCGACATTCATTAAGAAAGAGCTGTCTGATTTCGGTTGAAGTCAGACAGCTCTTTCATTGATGCTGCACATACTGTCAGAATGAGTATATTGTGCAGGTGTCGGGTTACTTGAAAGGAGAACGCAGTCTGGTGATTTACGAGGTGTACGCGAAACTGAAGTAGAAATAAGGCAATTGACATTTCTGGCGCCGAAGGCGTCACGTAAGCGCGGAGGTCAGCCGCAACAAGAACGCAGTAGAGAGCCATATCTGGAATCAACCGCAGGAAGACCGTGCCGAGGAAGACCTGACGGTAAAAGAACGTGCTGTTCCGGCCGATACAGGGAGATAAACAGCCCGTGAGAGGTTTGCAAGCTGTCCGTCTTTTGAGCGGCGCTTCTTTTTGCGGGGCAGCCCTGCTAAAATAATCTGAAACGCCGGCAGGCGTTTGGAACGTGCGGAAAAACGCTGCCGCAGCGGCTTTCACAAAATGGAAAACTGCACGCACAAATCAAGGGAGTGAGCAAAATGAGCAAAACAGCGAAAAAGATTCTCGTTACCGTGATGCCCGTCACGGAAGAACACAAGACGTGGTTGGAGGAGCAGGCCGAGGGCGGAAATTTCGACTGCCGGTTCGTCTATAAAGAGAGCGGTCTGAGCGCCGCCGATCTGGAAGACGTGAACGTCGTCATCGGCAACCTGCCGCCGGAGCTGGCCAAAGACGCGCCGAAGCTGGAATGGCTGCAGCTCAATTCCGCCGGCGCCGATCCCTATGCGCGCCCCGGCGCGCTTCCACCGGGCTGCCGGCTTACCAGCGCTTCGGGCGCTTACGGGCTGACCGTGTCGGAACACATGCTGGCGCTGACGTTCGCGCTGGTGCGCCGCCTCGGGCAGTACGCGCTCAATCAGGCGCGGCGCGAGTGGAGCGCGCGCGGCAAGATCATCTCCGTGGAAGGGGCGACGATCCTCGTCCTCGGGCTGGGCGACATCGGCGGCTCTTACGCGCGCAAGGCGCACGCGCTGGGCGCTCACGTCATCGGCGTGCGCCGCCGCGTCGGCGAGAAGCCTGATTATCTCGACGAACTGCACGCCATCGACGAGCTCGACTCCCTGCTGCCCCGCGCCGACATCGTCGCCATGGTTCTGCCCGGCGGCGCCGCGACGGAACACCTCATGGACGAGCGCCGCCTCGGCCTGATGAAAAAGGGCGCTTTCCTCATCAACGTCGGCCGCGGCAGCGCCGTCGACCCGAAGGCGCTGAAAAAGGCGCTGCGCGCCAGGCATCTCGGCGGCGCGGCTCTGGACGTGACGGAGCTGGAACCGCTGCCCGCCGACGACGAGCTGTGGGGTTTCGACAACGTCATCATCACGCCGCACGTGGCCGGATTTTTTTATCTGCCCGAAACGCTGAACCGTATCGTGCGCATCGCCGGGGACAACCTGCGCGCCTGGACGCGCGGCGAGCCTCTGAGCCATGCTGTCGGCGCGGAAAAAGATTCTTGAACGCAGAGCGGAGCGGCGCCCATGAAAGTTTCTTCATGGGCGCCGCTCCGCTCTGTTTTTGCGATCGCGTGGGAAGGGGACTACAGATACGGCATATAACGCTGTTGTCCGTGCCGCTCGAGCCGCAGCGATTCTCTCGTGATCACGTGATTTTCGGCGAGAAATCCGCTGGAGATGACGCCGGACGTCAGAAAGTCATCCATGGCGCGGATGACGCCGCGCGCGATATCGTCCCCGCGCGGGCCGACAGTGACCGCCATGTCGCCCGTCCTGACGGCGAATTCCGCCGAGGGGATGCGGTCCACTCCGCCGACGGGGATGATGATCCCGTGGGAATGGAGAATATCCAGTACCCCCAGCGCCATCAGGTCGTTGGCGCAGAACACGGCGTCAGGCTCCCACTCGAGAATTTGGAGCATGGCTTTTTGGCCGCCTTCGCGGGTGAAATCGCTCCAAATCGTACGTTTTTCCACGCCGGAGAGCCTGCTCAGCGCAGCGAGAGCGCCGGTCACGCGGCTGCGGCTTTGCCGGGCCCACTGCGGTCCGCCGATGCAGCAGAAGCGGCGCAGCTTCCGTGCGTGCCTGAGCAGCTCCTGTGTGCAGGCCTTTCCCTGTTCCCGATAATCGCAGAGCGCCAGCGGCTGGTATTTCGAAAGCGCGCGGGCCCGCTTGGGATCGCTCATCGGGCCCATATCGAAGACGATAGTGCGGCTGCGCGAGGCGGCGGCTGCCTTGGCGACAGCGGTTTCGTCGAGCGGATTGACGAGGAGAGCGTCGAATCCTTCGCGCAGCAGTGCTGCGCACAGCTTGGCCTGCGCCGCCGGATCGAGCGCGTCTTCGGGAAAGAAGCTCTGCGCATGAAAAGGCGACTCGGGCAAATAACGGCGATACCACAGCATCTGTTCCTGCCAGAATGGATTGTTCTGATCACCCAGCAGAATCCCCAGTTCATAAGCCATAAATGTTCACGCCTTTCGTGCCGGTTGAAGCGGCGCGCTGGTTGTCCGTGCGCGCGAAGCCCGTCGGAGCTGTTTTTTGATCTGTATTTATTATAAATAATATAACTAAATATTATTTATATCATATGCATATCCGCATCAGGTTTGAAGAGGATTGCGCGTGAAAATTCGTCTTTCTAACGAAAAACTTTCGCGCACCGATCCGAAACGAGCGTGCGAAAGTCCGATTGGCTTTTTGCCAAGACCGCAGCAAGGGCAAAACGACGAACAGCGTTTCCATTTGTTGAAGTCGGGGCGTGTGAGATGTTATACTGACCTGCACAAGATAAGCACGAGGAGAATGAAGCATGAGCTATATAACGACTTACGGCGGCATCCATTTCGACCCGCTGGCGCCGCGGCCGGAGCAGATCCTGGCGGAAGACATTGCCCATGCCCTGTCGCTGATCTGCCGCGGCAACGGACACGTGCGGCACTTTTACTCGGTGGCGCAGCACAGTCTGGCTTGTTCATACGAGGCGGAGGCTCGCGCTTTTTCAGCGCGCGTTCAGCTGGCCTGCCTGCTTCACGATGCGGCCGAGGCTTACCTGTCGGACGTGACGCGCCCCATGAAGACGCTGATGCCGCAGCTTTGCGCTGCCGAGGACCGATTGCTCGACGTCATTTGGCGCAGATTTCTCGACGAGGCGCCGGACGAAAGTGAACGTGCTTTGGTCTCTGAAATCGACGACGACATGCTCAGCTACGAGTTTCACGTTCTCATGCCCGAAGATATTTCCGACCGCTGGCGCAAAATCCGCTGTGCCGTCGATATCCGCTGGGAAGAACCGGAGCTCGCGGCGGCCCGTTTCGAGAAACGGCTGCGCGAGCTGTCCCCCGCAGTTTTGGAGTAAGGCTGACATTTTTCGAAGCAGCTTTTTTTGCGGAGTGAAGCAGGAGGCGGAAAAGGCTCGCGGTACCGGCTGTTTCAAGAAAACGAGAGATGCGCGCCGAAAGCGATTTTTCCGGCAGTCTCTTGAGAATATCTCTGCTCCGTGGATGTCTCTTCCTTGGGAGATTGCTTCGTGATGTATAATGACGGCGGAGAAACAGGTTTTTGCTCAATATCTTATGGAATGCGGGGGATTTCTCATGGATTACAAAGAAGTGCTGGAAACGGCGCGCAAAGTTCTGGCGGCCAAGTGCCGCGTCTGCCCGGTATGCGACGGGCGCGCCTGCCGCGGCGAGGTGCCCGGCGTTGGCGGCAAGGGGACCGGAGCCACTTTCGTGCGCAACGTCGCCGCCCTTGCGGAAGTGAAGCTTGTGCTCGACACTCTCTACGCCGACCGCGGTCAGGACACGAGCTGCGAGTTCTTCGGACGCACGTTCGCCATGCCCGTTTTCGCCGCGCCGATCGGCGGCATGAAGCTCAACTACGCTTCCGACCTCGGCGAGGGCGCCAACGGCGAGCGCGTCGTCAAAGGAGCTCACGCCGCCGGCAGCGCCGCCTTCACCGGCGATTCGCCCGACGAAGCCTTTTACGGCCCGCTGGAGGCGATTAAGGCTCTGAACGGCTGGGGCGTCCCCACCATCAAGCCCTGGGCAATGAAGCAGGCCTTGACGCGCATGGCCGACGCTGTTGCCGCCGGCGCGATGGCTGTGGCCATGGATGTGGACGCCGCCGGGCTGGTCAACGTGAAGCTGCGCGGCGAATCCGTCTACCCCAAGAGCGTCGCCGATCTGCGCGCCCTTGTCGAAGCGGCGGGGAAAACGCCGTTCATCGTCAAGGGCATCATGTCCGTCAAAGGCGCGCTCAAAGCCCTCGAGGCCGGCTGCTATGGCATCGTCGTCTCCAATCACGGCGGCCGCGTGCTCGATCACGGCCAGTCCACCGTGGAAGTTCTGCCCGAAATCGCGCAGGCCGTGAACGGCCGCATGAAGGTCTTTGTCGACGGCGGCGTCAGAAGCGGCGTCGATGTCTTCAAAATGTTGGCGCTGGGCGCGGACGCTGTGCTGATTGGGCGCCCTGTCACAGTGTCGGCCTTCGGCGGCGGCGCCGAAGGCGTGGAAATCTATTTGAGAAAAATCCAGTCCGAACTGGCGGGAACCATGCTTATGACCGGCGCGGCGACGCTGGCTGAGATTGGGCGCGACATGGTGCGCGTGCCCGCGTACTTTTAGGCGGAGTGCGCCGGAGACGGCCGCTGGAAAAAGACGAAAACGAGGCAAACGATCATAACGAAACGCCCGGCGGCTGCTGAACCGTCGGGCGTTTTTCATGCGGAGCGTTTCATGTGGAACATTGTCGAACGATCGCTACTCTTCGACTGTAAAAGAACTGTTTCTCGTGATTTGCGCCTGAAAATCGCTGAAGTCGCCGATATGAGTGTAGAGCCCGCGCTCTTTCTGCGTGGCGATGCAGCCGCGGCAGGCTTTTGTGCCGCCGGTTGCGCGCAGGCTCGCGAGAGCGTCGTGCATGGCTTTCATGGAAGCGCGGATCAGCGTCTGCGGGAACTTGACGAGCTTAAAACCCATCTCTGCCAGCTGGTCGACGGTGAAGTCCTCGTTGACGGTGCCTTCGACGATGCTCGTGCATACTGGAAAGGGCAGGGCGGCGATGCGCTTCATGTCCTCAGCCTTGGGCGGTACGGTGATGAAGATCATGTCGGCGCCGGCGTCGTGATAAATCTGAGCGCGGCGCAGCGCCTCGTCGAAGCCGAGCGACTTGGCCGCGTCGGTGCGGGCGATCACGAAGAAATCGGGATTGGAACGCGCAGCGAACACAGCGCGCAGGCGTTCCACCATTTCCTCGGCGCTGACCACAGCCGTGCTGCTGTAATAGGCGCACATCTTCGGGAAAACCTGATCTTCGATCTGGATGCCGGCGATGTCCATGGCCTCGTACTCGCGTACCATGCGGTAGATGGGCAGCGTTCCGCCGTATCCCGTGTCGGCGTCGACGATCATCGGGATCGTCGTGGCGGCGAGGATGTTGAGAAAGTTGTTGCGCAGTTCGCCGTAGGAGAGGATGCCCACGTCGGCGCTGCCCAGCTCGAGATTTGACATGGACGACCCGCTGACGACCACGGCCTCGAAGCCTGCGTCCTCCACCATGCGGGCGCCAAGCGCGTCGCCTGCGGCCGGCGCGACGACGACCCGATTGTTTCTAAAGAGATCGCGCAAG
>Ga0129314_1000513_pt1 | contig 40271 bp, 58 predicted proteins | sample O1111metagenome_FD_94431 | JGI IMG/M metagenome (GOLD analysis project Ga0129314, IMG submission 94431) | Orangutan individual fecal microbial communities from fecal samples from Wisconsin, USA - O1111 metagenome | ecosystem: Host-associated > Mammals > Digestive system > Large intestine > Fecal... | reverse complement strand
GACACGGCAGGAGACGGTGGAGACCGACGTGAAGGAGATCAAGACCGACGTGAAGGCCCTCACCGAGAAGCCCGCCAAGCGCTGGGACGGTATCGTGGACAAGCTCATTTGGCTGGCCGTCTCGGGCGCTGTGGGATTCCTTGCGGCACAGATCGTGAGATAGGCGAAGAAAGCCCGCCCCAAGGATGCCTAAGTCCCAGGGGCGGGCTTTAGTATTTGAAAATAAAATGGCAGAGGACTAATTGCCTCTGCCATTCAATACCACAAAACCGTTTTTAAATACTGTTATTTGTGGGTTTTCTGGCAGCGGGAGGCCGTTGCCTTCCCTAGGCTCAACATGATTGGGGTTGAGCTCCACCTCAATTCTATATGTGCCCTTTGGGCCTGGGCCGCCATCTGGAAACAGAAGAATCCGATCTACAAAAACAGCGATCAACGCTTTCTTATCCTCATCGGGCAAGGCGTTTATATCACAGAAGCGTCGCAAATAGGCCTTCCACTCCGCCACACTTTTGCGCTGATCCGCATTATCCCGAAGGGTTTCCATCATGGCATGACATTCTGCCTTGCGCTGCTTCAACCGCGCCATTTCTTCCCGTAACTCTGGTTCATCAAGGCCAGTAGCAATGGCTTTTACCAGGTTCGCTATTTTGACTTCGCATTCTGCAATCTCAGCTTCCAGGGTGTCAGCGGCGTGCTTCTGGGTCTCATAGCTTCCAACGGCTGCATGAGCTATGGCATCCACCGACGCTTCTGAGAGCACCATCCTGTTGAGTGCATCAAAGACCATATTCTCTACGATCTCTTTTCGGACGGACAGGCGATGAGTTTTACAGCGCTTTCCCTCGTTACAGATGTAATAGGAGTATGCAGTGTCCCGGACCTTATGACGCTCTCCGCACATCCTGGCACCGCATTCTCCGCAGAAAAGTTTCCCAGAAAGCAGATAATTCTCAACCGCCGTAGTCTTCGGGGCACGCTTATTCTGCGCCATTGTTTCCTTCACCCTTTCGAAGTCCTCTTTGGTAATAATTTGCGGGCATCCATCCTCGATTTTTAAGTATTCAGCCTTGAACTTGCGCCGGTTCATTCTCCCATCCGGAGTTTTTGAGGCGATTTTGTCATAGGTCAGCAAGCCGGTATACTTTTCGTTGACCAAAATATCATGGATCGAGTTCCGCCCAAATGGCGCACCTCGTTTGGTGAGGTATCCATGCGCATTTAGTGTGTCTACAATCTCACCGTATCCACAACCAGACAGGTACATGGAGAATATCATGCGCACAGCTTCCGCCTCGGACGGATTGATTGTTAGTTTCTTCGTAACCGGGTCAACATCGTACCCCAGAGGGGGGAGACCGCCGGTGTGCTTCCCGTTATACGCGTTTTCGCGGAGCCCTTTCATAGTTTCGGCGGCGAGGTTCGCAGAGTAGAACTCATTCATGCCAGTAATGACATAGAGCATAAGGCGACCTTCTGGAGTGTCGTCAAGACGCTCCGTGACAGAGATAAGCTCCACGCCTAACGAGTCCAGCCTCTCCTTGTTGTTCAGGGTATCGGTGCCTCGGCGCGAGAATCGGCTAAGTTTGTGTACCAACAGTACGTCAAAGATATCCCGAGCGGCATCCTCCATCATATCTAGGAAATCTTCACGCTTTTTTGTGCTCTTGCCGGATTTGGCGGCATCAGCATAGATACGCACGACCTCCAGATCAAAGCGCTGCGCATAATATTTACACGCTCGAATTTGCGCATCGATGGATTCGCTGCGTTGGAGGTCGCTTGAGTACCGTGCATATATTGCAGCCCTGCGCATTGACAAAATCCTCCTATTCCGATAAAATAGAAGGGTAGCCGCCGCTCTGTGGTCTACACCTTCCCGCCTCCCACGGTATTGCGAGTACCGTGGGAGGCATTTTTTATCCCGATTTTGAGAGCTGTTTCTGGATTAAAAGAGACTGCCTATACTGCTCCGCGTATGGTGAATCGACAAACTCAACAGATTTATCAAAGTTTTCTTGAATGACCTTCTTTATTTCGTCAAGAGATACCCTGAAAAATTCGCGTCTATTGTTTACCATATTAACTTTTCTAGATTCAAAAGCGTGATGGAGCGCCGATTCCAATTTGGGGGCATCCTCAGTAAAAATCATTGCATGCACATCGAATTTAAATGGCACAGAAGCGTCGCCAAGTTCGTCTATCCTGTCCATTGGGTCCAATCGTCTTGTCATCCCAATTTTAAAAATATCATTTCCAAAGGCTCCGATGTTAGATATGATGTACACGTACCCAGCTTTTTGGTTTGCTTCCCTATAGTCCACATCCTTTAGGTCCTTATCAAGCTTTTCGAGCTGTCTCTCAAACGCCTCTATCTTCTCAAGTAGATCTGCTTTGGTTGCCTCGTTGAGTTCTGTGTCTAACCGTTCTCTGGCTTGTTTAAGAGCATTTTCATAATGCTGACGGTCTTTTACAATTTTCTTACGGGCTTCTTCAAGTTCCTTTTGGAGTTTTGCCTGTTCTCTCAACTCCTCGCGTATACGTCGCTGCTCTTCTTTTTCCTCTTGCTTTTTTACCTGATATTCATATGCAAGGTGAAGCTCGTCAAGCTTGGATTTATAATATTTTGGCGTAATGCTAACGCCCATTATGTCGCCGAGCTTTGAAATAGCATCTCGCGAGGTGGTAATTCTTTTTATACCAGACTCTATATTGTTGAATTTGATATTACCAATCACCTCATCGCATTCACTATTAAAAGCGCGAATCAGTAGCTTTTGCATATCAGAGACCATTTTTCGCCCTTTGGCGGCATTGTTGTTTACCGTCCAATTGGTAAAACCCGTAGCAGCCTGTTTATTCTTTATCATTTCTTTTTGCGCTGATCTTATTTCAAGCAGTCGGGTTTTGTATAGGTCAGAGGTAGCGAAGGCATAAACCGGCTCATACAGACCAAACTCTTGAAGAAGAACGGCGTCATTTGTTTCAATCAAATTCTTCTTAGCAAGGTCAATTTCCGACTGTATTCGGCTTAGGTCAGCTTCTAAGCCTAACGCTTTAACTTCTTGGAGAGATATTTCCTGCTGGAGCGCATCAAGGCGCTGACGTGCAGTACTTATGTCCTTCATCTCGGGGGTTATAAGGGACTCGAGTTCGGAGATTCGTTGCCGCAATTGCTGATTTTCACTCGCTTTAAAAATGTCGCCGATACCCATAGTATTCTCCCCTCGCGTTCTATTATTGCGTAACTTTTGAGCGGCTTATTTTCGACACCACATTCTTCGGCAGCTGGGTAACGATATCATTCCACGTGTCCCATAATCCGGACTATTCCGTCTCTCACCTCCTGTTAAAACGCAGAAAATGCACGTTGAAATTTGGCAACTTTTCCGGCTTGACCAGATAGAACAAACGTACTATTATGAAGTCACTGACAAGGGCTGCGGGAGATCGGAGGGCGCGATGGAGGAAAGAATTACCAGTGACAAAAATAAGTGCTATGTGGTAAAATTAGGAAGAGCTCAAAACAGTGAGGCGCGCCCCTGGGAAAGGGGAATACTTATGCCAAGCGACGACTCCGCCATAAAACTGTATGACCAAGCAAAAGACAAGGATGATTTTATTTCTTTCCTTCGTTTTTGTTCTGAGCGTCTAGGTAAAGGCGAGACAGTTCGAGAAGTTTGGCTCGGTTATCTGGAGATAGCCGCTCAAAAATCGAAGTGACTTCGTTTAGCCCCTCATCGGAAACGGTGAGGGGCTTTTCTTCTCCGTCAAACCCCATTAAATACGATGGAGACACATTTAGTGCTGTAGCTAGTTTTTCTATTGTTGATCGCTTTAAGTTAACGACAAGCCCGTTTTCATATTTATAGATAGCAGGGGTTTTGACGCCAATTTTCTCTCCCAGTTCTGCCTGAGACATTCCGAGTTCCTGCCTGAGCCCTTTGATTCTTTCTCCGGTTGTCATGATGTCACCGCCTAATTACTGTTGTCTTGATTATACTATAATTTTTAAAAAAAATCAAGAAAAATATCTTGACAAGACATATCCATTGGATTATACTATGAGTGTCTTAAAAAGACATATGACGGAGGTGACGTAAAACGATGGACAAGGCATTGCTCAGATCTCATATGGCCAAACATTCCGACACGCAGGAAGACCTTGCAAATTACCTTGGCATAAGCCTTTCAAGGCTTAATGCAAAGATAAACGAATCCGGCGGAGCGGAGTTCAAGCAGACTGAGATCGCTTTTATCAAAAGGAGATATGGCCTCTCGGCGCGAGAAACAGACGCTATTTTTTTTAATCTAAAAATGTCTTAAAAAGACAATTCGCAAATTCGATACGCCAGCTAGAAAGGAGACAATATGGAGCTAACAATCAAGGCGACACCAAAAGAAATCGCTGCCCTCGTACTTGCACTACAAGGCCAGCGAAATCAGGAAGCAGTCGATATTACTCAACACATTGCTGACGAGCTTGCTTCTCAGCTAGCATCTTCTCATATTCCCGAATAGTCGAGATTGTGGCCCTAGTGGCAACGCGAGCTACGACGGAGGCGAGAGAGTCTTCCGTCCCGGCGGAGTTCAGAAACACCATGCTTTTAGCGACACGCCGTTCGAGCTCGCGACATTCCTCGTGGGTCAATTCCAGCATTACAATCACCTCCTTCCATATCCAGAATCATATCACGCGACGGGGAGGAGGGCAATCCCCAACGCCAGTCAGGAAGGAGGAGAAAAAGAGTGCCGCGAAAAGAACCAGAATTTGAAGTGGTGCTGATGCTGAATGGGAAGCCGCTGGAGGGGCCATATAATCCCCCTGAGTGGGCTATCCGTTACTTGGGGAGCTATCTGGCGGACCGGTATAGGCGCGAACTGTCCGAACAGAGCGAGAAGCAAAAGGCGGTGGCGCCATGATGACCCGTCGTGATCTGGCCCTGCTGGCGCTGATCCCAGCCATCTACCTTGCGGCCTGCTGCGGGGTCTACGCGCTGGATGCTGGACCATCCATCGCCCGTACGCTGGAAAAGCATCCCGGCGGGCCTGTGCTGGTACGGGAGCTGATGGAGGCGGACGCGCCGGGGCTTGAGAGCCTGGGCACGTACACCGTGTATGCCTATTGCCCATGCGCAAAGTGCTGCGGGCAATGGTCCGGCGGGCTGACGGCCTCCGGGACTGTGCCGGAGGAGGGGCGCACGGTGGCGGCGGATTGGGACGTGCTGCCGGCCGGGACGGAGATCTACATAGAGGGCGTCGGCTGGAGGGTGGTGGAGGACACCGGGGCGGGGATCGATGGACAAGCCCTGGACGTCTACATGGCCAGCCATGGGGCCGCGTTAGACTTTGGAGTGCAAGAAATGGAGGTGTACCATGAACAAGATCGTAAAAGTGGAGGCCGTAGACGGCGGGGTGGAAGGTGGAGGCCCGGACACCGAATGGGATGCGGTTGGTGGTCTTTGACTATGGCCCCCGCAAGCGTGTGATCCAGTCGGCCAAGTGGGCGGAGGCGGAGCCGGCATAAAAAGCGCCGCGCAGAAAGGAGATGACTTGTCAATGGGATTCACCCCTGCAGAGCTGGCAGAAATGGCCCGTGCCGACGCAGAGATCGAGTCTACATTTTGTGTTACAAATGCCGACATTGCGCTTGGGCGGCTCATTGATCGGGAGGCCATCCTGGGCCGCATGGACTCAAAGCAAAAGCGGATCGCCGAGGCCCAGCGCCGGTACCGCGAGGCCCACAGGGAGGAGATCGCCGAGGCCCAGCGCCGGTACCGCGAGGCCCACAGGGAGGAGATCGCCGAGGCCCAGCGCCGGTACTACGAGGCCCACAGGGAGGAGATCGCCGAGGGCAAGCGCGAGCTGCGTGACGCTCGTATTGCTCTGGGGCTGACGCAAAGGGAGGCTGCCGAGCTGCTTGGGGTGGACCAGTCCACGGTGTGCCGCTGGGAGACCATCAAACCGCCCCCAAACTGGCGGGAGATGATCGAAAAATTGACGGAGCCGGCATAAAAAGAGCCGCCGCCAGAGGGGCTAAGCTCTGACAGCGGCAAAACAAAACGTTTCACCCCTATTATGGGGCAGAGAAAGGGATTTGTCAAGTATGGTGAAAATCAATGAGCTTGAACTGGAAAACGTCAAGCGGATAAAGGCTATCAAGGTAGAACCGTCAGAACGAGGGCTCACCATTATTGGCGGTCGGAATAATCAGGGTAAGACTTCGGTGTTGGACTCTATTGCATGGGCACTTGGCGGCAACCGGTTCCGCCCTTCGCAGGCGGCAAGAGATGGGTCCGTCATCCCGCCCCACCTGCGGGTCAAGCTCTCCAACGGCATCGTAGTGGAGCGGGCCGGGAAGAACAGCGACCTGAAGGTGATCGATCCGGATGGAAGGCGCGCCGGCCAGCAATTGCTGGATGAGTTTGTAGAGCAGCTTGCCCTGGACCTGCCGCGGTTTATGCAGTCCAGCAGCAAAGAAAAGGCGAACACACTTCTCCAGATCATAGGAGTGGGCGACCAGCTTTACGCACTGGATCGGCAGGAAGCTGAGCTCTACAGCAGGAGGCATGCCATCGGCCAGATCGCAGATCAGAAGACTAAGTTTGCAAAGGAAATGCCGGATTTTCCCGGAGTCCCGAATGAACCGGTCTCAGCCAGTGAACTTATCCGGCAGCAGCAGGATATTTTGGCTGAGAATGGCGAGAACCAGCGCAAGCGCACCAGGGCCGCGCAGCTCGAGGCAGAGAAACAGCGGCTTCGGCGGGCATTGGATGAGATGCAGGAGAAGTATGATATCGTCTGCCGGGATTGCGAAATCGCCGGCAGAGACGCCATGGACCTCCTGGACCAGTCCACAGAGGAGCTGGAGCGCAGCCTCCAGGATATCGAGTCCATCAACCGGAAAGTGCGGGCCAATCTGGACAAGGAGAAGGCAGAAGCGGATGCGGCCGAATATGGGAATCAGTACGCCTCCCTCACCACGGAGATCGAACGGGTACGGCAATCCCGCATGGATCTGCTCCAGGGTGCGAAACTGCCCCTGCCCGGACTCTCCGTGGAGGAGGGGGAACTGACCTACCAGGGGAAGCGATGGGATAACCTGAGCGGATCGGACCAGTTGAAGGTATCCACTGCAATCGTCCGTGCAATCAACCCCAAGTGTGGTTTTGTGCTGCTGGATAAACTGGAGCAGATGGATCTGGAGACGCTGCGGGAATTTGGGGCCTGGGCTGAGTCGGAGGGACTGCAATGCATTGCCACCCGGGTGTCCACTGGCGGAGAGTGCAGCATCATTATTGAGGACGGGTATGCGGCAGGCGCAGAGGCGCCCGCAGAACCCACGGCATGGAAGGCGGGAAGTTTTTAATGGAGATCATTACAGGGAAGCAGTCGACTGCGCTGAAGATCGTGGTGTATGGCCCGGAGGGGATCGGGAAATCCACCTTCGCGTCCAAGTTCCCCCGCCCGGTGTTTATCGACACAGAGGGGAGCACCAAGCACATGGATGTGGCCCGGACGCCCCGGCCGACAAGCTGGGCCATGCTGATGGAACAGGTGCGGTATTTCCGGGACCGGCCCGGGGAGTATGCTACCCTGGTCATCGACACCGCAGACTGGGCGGAGCAGTTGTGCATCACGGATCTGTGCGCCCGGTCGAAAAAGCCGGGGATCGAGGATTTTGGCTACGGGAAAGGCTACACCTATCTGGCGGAGGATTTCGGGAAGCTGCTCAATCTGCTGGAAGAGGTCGTGGAGCGGGGCATGAATGTATTGATTACGGCCCATGCGAAGATGCGTAAATTTGAACAGCCGGACGAGATGGGGGCCTATGACCGCTGGGAGCTAAAACTCCAGAAGACCACGGCCCCCCTGCTGAAGGAGTGGGCGGATATGGTGCTGTTTGCCAACTACAAGACCCACACGATCCGTACGGAGGACGGCAAGATCAAGGCGCAGGGCGGCAAGCGCGTGATGTACACGACCCACCATCCCTGCTGGGACGCAAAAAACCGGCAGGGGCTGGGAGAGGAGCTGCCGTTTGAGTACAGCTCGATTCAGGCGTGCATCCCGTGGGGGCAGACGAAAACGGACGCGAACCGTTCAGAGGTCCCCGCGCCTGCCCGCGCGGCCGAGGTCGCTGCGAAGACCGAGACGCGGCCGGATGCCGCGCAGGATTGCGCTGCTGATGACGAGGGTACGGCGGCGGCTGTGGCTTTGAAGGGGCTTATGGAGCAAAGCGGTGTTGATCTGCGTGAAGTAATGGCGGCAGTGGAATCCAGAGGCTACTACCCCAAGGGGACCCCCTTCGAGAACTATGACCCCGCATTTGTTTCCGGCGTACTGGTGGGGGCCTGGGACCAAGTCTATAAAATGATCCTGGATCAGCGCCCCATTCCATTCTAAACATAGGAGGATATTTAGATGAGCGAATACAACGCCCAGGGCTACGAGCTCGATTGGGACAGCGAAATTGAAAACGATGGACCGGAATACACCACATTGCCGGAGGGTGAATATGACTTCACCGTGGTTGGATTTGAGCGCCAGAGATATACCCCCAGCGCAAAAGCCAAGCTGCCCCCCTGCAATATGGCAGTAGTATCCCTTCAATTCAAGGAGCCGGAGGGCTCGACCACGATCAAGGACAAATTGTATCTGCACAGCAGCGTGGAGTGGAGGTTGTGCGCGTTTTTCACCAGCATTGGACAGAGGCAGCATGGGGAGCGCGTCCGTATGAATTGGAATGCAGTCATTGGGGCGCATGGACGTGCGAAGCTCAGCGTCCGCTCTTATACAGACAGCAATGGGAAAGAGCGGACGATCAACGATGTGGACGCCTATCTGGATCGGGAAGAGGCCGCGGCGCCGAACGCCCCTCATCAGACGCCGGCGCCCAGCGCTCCCCCTCAGCAGATGACGTTCCAGGCGGGTAAGTTCTGATGGAGCTGCGGCCGTATCAGCGGGAGGCGGAGGCGGCCATCCTGAACGAATGGGAGACGGGGGTGCTCCGTACGCTGTTGGTGTTACCCACAGGCTGCGGGAAAACCATCGTGTTCTCAAAGGTCATTGAGGACCGTGTGCGGGCCGGAGACCGGGTGCTGGTCCTGGCCCACCGCGGAGAGCTGCTGGAGCAAGCCTCCGATAAATTGGCGCAGGCGACCGGCCTGCGCTGTGCGACAGAAAAGGCGGATGAGAGCTGCCTCGGAAGCTGGTACCGGGTCGTCGTTGGGTCCGTGCAGAGTCTAATGCGCGAAAAGCGCCTCAGCCGTTTCGCGCACGACTATTTTCAAACGATAGTCGTGGACGAGGCGCATCACGTACTCTCGGATGGATATCAGCGAGTCCTGGACCATTTCGGGCAAGCGAAGGTACTCGGCGTTACGGCCACGCCTGACAGGGGAGATATGCGGAACCTGGGACAGTGTTTCCAGTCCCTGGCGTACGAATATACCCTGCCGAAGGCGATCCGGGAGGGATTCCTGACGCCGATCAAGGCGCTCACCATCCCCCTAAAACTGGACCTGACCGGAGTGGGCGTCCAGTCTGGCGACTTCAAGGCCGGCGACCTCGGGACCGCGCTGGATCCATACCTGGAGCAGATTGCAGACGAAATGACCCGGCATTGTTCGGACCGTAAGACGGTGGTGTTTCTCCCGCTGGTTAAAACAAGCCAGAAATTTCGGGACATCCTGCTCCGGCATGGCTTCCGTGCCGCAGAGGTCAACGGGACCAGCCAGGACCGGACGCAGATTCTCAGCGACTTCGACACCGGCAAATACAATGTGCTTTGCAATTCCATGCTGCTGACGGAAGGATGGGACTGCCCATCTGTAGACTGCATCGTAGTGCTGCGCCCAACAAAAGTGCGCAGTCTCTACAGCCAGATGGTGGGGCGTGGTACCCGGCTGTTTCGCGGAAAGGACCACCTCCTCCTCCTGGATTTTCTGTGGCACACGGAGCGGCATGAGCTCTGCCACCCGGCAAATCTCATCTGCGAAAATGAAGAAGTCGCACGGAAGATGACGGAGAATATTGAGGCGGCCGGTTGCCCCGTGGATATCGAGCAGGCCGAGCAGAAGGCCAGCGAGGATGTAGTGGCTCAGCGCGAAGAAGCGCTTGCCAAGCAGCTCCATGAGATGCGCCGCCGGAAACAGCGGTTGGTTGACCCGCTCCAATTTGAAATGTCCATTCAGGCGGAGGATTTGACGGGATACACCCCTGCCTTCGGCTGGGAAATGGGGCCTCCAAGCGATGCGCAAAAGAACACACTGGAAAAGCTAGGGATACTTCCGGACCAGATCGAGAGCGCCGGGAAAGCAAAGCTACTGCTGGATCGCCTCGGCGCCCGGCGAGAGGCTGGACTTACGACTCCCAAGCAAATTCGCTTCTTAGAGGGACGTGGATTCCGGCATGTCGGTACCTGGTCCTTTGAGTCTGCCAAGCATATGATCGACCGGATCGCCGCCAACGGCTGGAAAACGCCGCGCGGCATTGACCCATCAACGTATCAGGGAGAGTAATGCATGGACCGTGAGCTAAGCCTGAAAGAGGCGCTGGAGTACATAGACCCATCATCTCTGGATTACCAGGAGTGGGTGGGTATTGGCATGGGCTTGAAGGAAGCCGGCTATACCTCCGAGGACTGGGACCGCTGGAGCAGCGGGGACCCCAAACGCTATCACCCCGGAGAATGCGCAAGGAAATGGAGTTCATTCCGCGGGGCCGCTGCGCCGATCACAGCGAGAACCATTGTCCAAATGGCCATGAAGCGTGGCTGGCGGCCCAATGGAGGCGGTGTTGAGCTGAGTTGGGACGATGTCATCGGGGGCCGAGAGGACCTGGTGGTGGTTAATCGCAACTGGCTGGAGGGCAAGGAAATAGCAGAGCCGGGAGACTGGGACCCGGCCCGCCAGCTCATCACCTACCTCGAGACCCTGTTTGAAGCAGGAGAGAACGTGGGATATGTCACCGAGACCTGGGAGAAGGATGGAAAATACCTGCCCACCAAGGGGAACTGGGACCGTACTGCCGGTGAGCTGATCGAACGGCTGAGCCGGTGCGGCGGTGATATCGGGAGCGTACTGGGGGACTACAGCCCGAAGGCCGGTGCATGGATACGCTTCAATCCCCTGGATGGACAGGGCTGCAAGAACGAGAATGTGACGGAGTTCCGTTTCGCCCTGGTGGAGTCGGACTCAATGCCGGTCGAAGAGCAGAACGCCATCATACGCGAGCTGGAGCTGCCGGTAGCCTGCCTGGTGCACTCAGGGGGCAAAAGCATTCATGCCATCGTGCGCATTGACGCATGCTCTTATGACGAGTACCGCAAGCGAGTGGACTACCTGTATGAGGTATGCAGGAAAAATGGGCTGGAGATCGACCGCCAAAACCGGAACCCCTCCCGGCTGTCCCGCATGCCCGGCGTTATGCGCAATGGGAATAAGCAATTTCTGATCGACACCAATCTGGGCAAGGCGACCTGGGCGGAGTGGAAGGAATGGATCGAGAGCGTAAACGACGACCTCCCTGACCCGGAGTGTATGGCGGACGCCTGGGACAATCTGCCGGACTTGGCGCCGCCACTGATCGACGGGGTACTCCGTCAGGGCCATAAAATGCTGATCGCTGGTCCGTCTAAGGCAGGCAAATCTTATGCTCTGATCGAGCTGTGCTGCTCGGTCGCCGAGGGGCGTCCCTGGGTTGGATTCAAGTGCGCGCAGGGCCGCATTCTCTATGTTAACCTCGAGCTGGACCGCGCGTCCTGTCTGCATCGCTTCCGGGAGGTGTACGAGGCCCTGGGATGGGAACCGCGGAATCTTTCCAATATCGACATTTGGAATTTGCGCGGACGCTCTGTCCCTATGGACAAGCTGGCCCCCAAGCTGATCCGCCGGGCCATGAAAAAGGATTACATCGCCGTAGTTATTGACCCAATCTACAAGGTTATCACCGGAGACGAAAACTCCGCGGATCAGATGGCCGCATTCTGCAACCAGTTCGACAAGGTCTGCACAGAGCTTGGATGCGCAGTGATCTATTGCCACCACCACTCTAAGGGAGCTCAAGGCGGAAAGCGGTCCATGGACCGGGCCAGCGGCTCTGGCGTATTTGCCCGTGATCCAGACGCCCTGCTGGACCTAATCGAACTCGAAGTATCCGAAGCCCTGCGTAAGCAGGAAATCAACAATGCAGTGTGCGCTGCCTGCTCCTCCGCTCTGCTGGGGGCTGGTAAGCTGGCCGAGGCATCTATGGATGATCTGTGCAGCGAAGCCAGGGCCATGGAGGCGTGCAGGGGCCTCTTGTCCGACCAGCAATACTGGGCTCTCCAAGAGGCTGTGGAGGCCGCCAGGAAGGCTGCTGAGGCGCACACGGCATGGCGCATCGAGGGGACTCTACGTGAGTTCCCGAAATTTCAGCCCGTCAATCTCTGGTTTGATTACCCGGTCCACCGAGGCGACGAAAGCGGGGTACTGGCCGACATCAGCCCAGAAGCAGACGTACCCATCTGGCAGCGGGGAGCGAAGGCGCGCAGGGGAAAAGCGGAGAAACAGCGTGACTCTAAACAGAGTCAATACAACATGGCAATCGAAAGTTTTCGCTTCTCCCACGACGATGAATACCCCACCGTGAAGGAGCTCTACGAGGAGATTAAGCTGAATGCGGAGGCAATGGGAAAGACCCCGCCGGCCGAAAAAACGGTGAGAAATTCCCTCAAATCACTCGGGTACATCGTCAACAGAAACACCATGAAGATATGCCCGGAATCCGAAAAAGACTGGTGATGTGCCCGCCCGGCACCAAGGTTGCGGGAATGACAGGCAAGTTCCCCAAACTTGTTCCCGTGACCTGAAAATTCAGGTGGCGGGAACGTGCTGCCCGCCACCACTATACCTAACGGTATAAATACCAGTCGGGCAAGCCTCCCTGTACGGGTGCCTCCCTTAAAGTGTGGGGGCTCATAAGCCGCCCCCACACACGGGAGGGACACCCGCCCAGTACAGACGCGCGTGAGAGAGTGATAAAAACGATACTTTAGCGAGGTAAAGAGACGTGAAAGAGCGAACGCGACAACGCGACGTGCGATTGAACGTAGCGAAAAAGATGCCACCCTTGAAGAGAAAGGCGATTGGTGGAGAATACTCGGTTCAGGGTGACCGTGTGCTTGATTGGGTGAAATGCAACACGGATCTAGCCGCGTACCTGGTGGACCTTCTGAGGGAAATTGGGTATATCAAATTTGACCCAGAGACCCGTGCCTGGAGAGGTGTGGACTATGAAGCTTGAGTTTTTCATACCGATGATCCCGCCCACCGCCACACACCAGGAAAAGAAGTGGCGGGTGGTCAATGGTAAGCCGGTACCCTATGAACCGGATGAAGTAAAGGCGGCTCGGTCAAAGCTGATGGACCACCTGGCCGGACATAAGCCGGAGCGGCCCCTGGAGGGGGGAATCCGGCTGCTGGTGAAGTGGTGCTTCCCGCGCGGAGACCATGCGGATGGGGAGTACCGGACCTCAAAGCCTGACGTGGACAATATCCAAAAGCTGCTGATGGATTGTATGACGGCGGTGGGCTTTTGGAGGGACGATGCACAGGTCGCATCTATGATCGCAGAGAAGTTTTGGGCGGAAGTACCTGGGATCTATATCTCGATTGCTGAGCTGTCAGGGGGCGCAAAATGAAAATTAAGCTCTGCTATGCCTGCGCAGAAAAGGCGAAGGATGCGTACAAATTGGACGAGCTGACCGGCCCGGACAAGGGAAAATGCGATCAATGCGGGCAAACGCGCATGGTGGTGGGGTATGCCGCCCATGCCAAGAGGGACGAGTAATGGTCTGGGATAAAAAACTAAAAGCGGAAATTGTCAAACTAAATTGCCGTGTACAGGAGCTGGAAGAGCGCATTTGCCCCTGCTCGCAACACGACTGGGAGCTCATTGGACGGAGATACGATGTTGCTTACGGCGTCGGGGACGCAGAAATCATTTACCGTTATAAGTGCAAACGGTGCGGTAAGACCACCTCCACCATGGAGAATTTGGAAGTGGCAGCGGAGGCCCGGGCCCATGGGATGACGTATGGGCAGTGGGTGGCCGAGATGCATGAGAGAGGCAAACGGGGAGATGGAATGTGAAAGCGATTATTCGTTATCCAGGATCAAAATGGGGCACGGCGGACTGGATCATTTCGCATTTCCCGGGAGATTATGAAAAATTGGTGTATGTAGAGCCGTTCAGCGGATCTGCGGCGGTGTTCTTCAGAAAGCGTCCTAGTGCGGTAGAAACGATTAATGACTTGGATGGCGACGTTGTGAATCTGTTCTGCGTCTTGCGAGATCAACCGGAAGATCTAAAACGGCAACTGGAACTTACACCATATAGCCGGGAGGAATATGATCTATCGTTTGAGCCGTGTAAGGATCCGCTGGAACAGGCGCGGAGGTACATAGTCAGGACCACACAGGCAATCGGGGCAAAATTAAATGGAAAATGTGGGTGGAGAAATCACAAGCAAATGCGAATCGGCGGGACAGCCTGTAAGTGGGCCGGAATTACAGACAACATCGAAGCAGCTACAGCCCGGCTGAGAGGCAGCACAACCAACCTGGTCCAGATCGAGCACATGGATGCGCTGCGTCTGATCGAGCAGTATGACAACAAGGATGTGCTGATGTATTTAGACCCGCCTTATGTGCTTAGCGCCAGGAAAAGCGGAAAACTGTACCGCCATGAGATGGATGACGCTGCACATATCCGCTTGCTGGAGCTTATCACGCGGAGCAAGGCAAGTATCGTCCTGTCAGGGTATCGGTCGGAGCTATATGACAACGCCCTGCAGGGGTGGCACAGATTTACTACGATGTCACAAACGACATCCACGGCGATGGCGGAGGAGACCATTTGGCTGAACTATGATCCGCCGTTTGAGCAGATGACAATCATGGAGGAGAAACATAGTGGATATTGATAAGCTGATTGAGGCCATAAGGCTGTGCGGGAGTCAGCCAGACGTCCGGCAGTGCAGAAATTGCGCTTACTATGCGGGCGGGGATATGAGCAGATGCATCCCGCGCATGACGGCGGATGCCGCCGCCGCGCTCTCCGCGCTCCGGGCCGAGCTGGAGCAAGCGAAGCGGGAGAGGGATGCGGCGGTGGAGTGTATCCAGTTCATTGCGACATATTTGGAACTTAATTCCACGAAAGACATCCGCAAAACGATTGAGGCGTGGAAAAGCGGCCTGAAGGAGGGGTGAGCATGGAGAGAACACTTTCGAGCATTGTTGATGAACTGAACCGTCTGAACGATGACAATCTGGCAGAACGGGTTATCCGCAATAACGATGTGCAATGGAGCCTGTCAGAGTTGCAGGACATCCTAGATGTCATTGGCGATATGCCAGTTGACCGCCTCTGCGCACTGGCCCAGGCGGACAGGGAGGGACGGTGCGTGGTGCTGCCCGCCAAGACCGTGTTTGAGATCACCTGGGACGCTGGACCTGACTGCGATTTAGCTTGCCCGGTGTCGGTTGATACTCATGGAGATTGCAGCTTTTGCGACCACGGAAAGCAGTTTGTCTATGAGAGGACTTGCAAGCAGGAGTACATTGACCAAATCGGCAAAACCGTATTCCTCACCCGCGAGGAGGCGGAAAAGGCGCTGGGAGATGGCAAAGAATGAGAGAAATCCTTTTCAAGGCCAAGCGGCTGGACAATGGAGAGTGGGTGGAAGGGTACTATATGCGGCATGAGAACCGTATGATTGCGCCTGTGGGTGACACCCTGAAAGACGAGGATGTAGATCACATCATCCTGTTTAGTGGATTTGCAGACTGGAATATGCCAAGGGACATCAGATATGCCGAGGTTGACCCCTCCACGGTCTGCGAGTACACCGGCCTGACCGACAAGCACGGGAATAAGATTTTTGAGGGGGACATTATCAGAACAACAAAATATGGAGTTGACGATGGAGAGGGGAACAATTCTGCCGGGACCGACACATTCGCAGTTGTGTTTGCGGGACGGTTTAATTTGCGCCCAGATGTTGACATTGAGATTTGCGGTTCCATCCACGACGAGGAGGGTGGAAAACGTGAGTGAGTGGATTAGCGTCAAGGAGAGGCCGCCGAAAGCCTTTGAGTGCGTGATCGTGTGCCGGCCGAAGAAAGGCACCATGATTGTCGAAGCCGGCTGCTTGGATGTAAACGACTGGTGGCGGGTCTACGGGACACGCACCAAGGCCGTCACCCACTGGATGCCGTTGCCGGAACCGCCCAAGGAGGAACACGCATGACCGAACGCCAGAGAGAGATTGTGCTGGGATACGCCGAGTGCAGCATGAATGCGGTGGAAACGGGGCGCAAGCTGTATTTAAGCTACGTGACCGTGGGGTATCATCTGAACCAGATCAAGAAATCGACCGGGATTGATCCGAGATCCTTTTACGGGCTGTGCAAGCTGGTGCGGATGGCCAGGCAGAGCGGAGGGTAAGCGTGAATTGGAAATTTGAAGCAATAGACAAACTGAAAGGGTACGAAGCTCACAAACTGGCACTAGAGAATATACCACGTGAAATCAGGAGACTGGAGATTTCCGCAGAGAGTATTCGCAGTGCAATTACCGACGGTACGCCGGTGGTTGGCGGAGGCAGCACACGGGAAGACGTCATGCTGTCAAATATTGTACATCGGGAGGAGCTGGAACGTACACTGAAACAGACAAGGGCCTGGGTAAAACTGGTGGAGGACAGCTTGGCCGTTCTGGACGATGAGGAGCGTTTGACATTGGAGCGATTTTATATCCACCGGACGAAGGGCGGCGTAGACAGGCTTTGCAGTGAGCTTGGATTGGAGAAAACGGCAGTGTATGGCCGCCGAGATAAAGCGCTGCGACACTTCACTCTTGCATTATATGGGACAATAGAGACTTAAAAATGCGGAAAAAAACCGGAAGATTTTTTGCCGCAGATGTGTTATGCTGATACAAACGAGATTGTGGAGAGGCCCCGCCGGGCGAGAACTGGCGGGGTTTTCTCATGCCCAGTAGGAGGAGGCGAGAGCGTGGGGCGGAAAAGAAAATTTAAGAGCGCAAAAGAGCTTGAAGAAGCTTGGAGCGGATACAAAAAGGACTGCAATGAGCGGTATGTTCTGACCCACGATTTCAGCTCGAAAAACAGTGAGTTCGTCAGTGCGGAATTAAAGCGCAGCGTCACATACACGATAGAGGGCTTTTGCGCATTCTCCGGAATTTCGCGGGCAGCTTTCTATGAGCATTACGCCGAAAATGAGAGATATGCTGACACGGTTACGCGCATGCGCGAGGAGTGCGAGGTGGACACCCGTGAGAAGCTGGAGCTCGGGGTGATCCCTACGCAGTTGGCGGGGCTCTGGATGTCACGGTACGGTTATACCACCAAGACGGAAGCCAGCGTATCCGGCGGGATGCCGGTACAGATCGTGGATGATATCGATGACTAAGGTTTCGGAGCTGATCGCACCGGCCTTCCACTGCGTCCACCGTGATGTGGCGGCAGGGAGGCACACCCACTACTGGCTGCCCGGCGGGCGGGGTTCCTGCAAGTCCTCCTTCGTGGGGATAGAAATCCCCATGGGCCTCATGCGGGACGCCCAAAAAGGCGTGATGAGTCACGCCGTGGCCCTGCGGCGCTATGGCGTGACCCTGCGGGAGTCGGTCTACGCCCAGCTCCTGTGGGGCATCAACGCCCTGGGGGCGGCGGACTATTGGACGACCGGCGTGTCGCCCATGGCGCTCACCTATGCGCCCACCGGGCAGCGCATCCTGTTCCGGGGGGCCGACGACCCGATGAAGGTCAAATCCATCAAGGTGGACAGCGGATATATCAAATACGGCTGGTACGAAGAGGTCAACGAGTTCGAGGGTGAGGAGAAGCTGCGCAGCATCAACCAGTCACTGATGCGGGGTGGAGCGGACTTCGCCTTTTTCTACACCTTCAACCCGCCCCGCAGCGCCCGGAGCTGGTGTAACCAGTACGTGGGAGCACCCCACCCGGACACGCTGGTACACCGGACGGACTACCGCACGGTGCCCCGGGCCTGGCTGGGGGAACAATTCCTGCTGGAGGCCGAGCACCTGCGGGAGGTTAAACCGATGGCCTATGCCCACGAGTACCTGGGAGAGGTGACGGGCACCGGCGGAGAGGTTTTTGACAATGTGACGCTGCGGGCGATCCCGGACGAGGAGATCGGGCGGTTCGACCACATCCGCCGGGGGCTGGACTGGGGCTACGCCACCGACCCGCTTGCCTACAACGAGGGACATTACGACAAGACGAGGCGGCGGCTCTATCTCTTCCGGGAGATCCATCAGGTACGCCTATCCAACCGGGAGGCGGCCAGGCGCATCCTCCCATGGGCGGGGAGCAACGGGCGGATTGTCTGCGATTCCGCCGAGCCCAAAAGTATCGCCGAGGTCCGGGACTACGGCCTGCGGGTGGTGGGCGCGCGGAAAGGACCCGACTCGGTGGAGTATGGGGTCAAATGGCTCCAGGACCTGGAGGAGATCGTCATCGACCCCGCCCGCTGCCCCGAGACGGCGAAGGAGTTCACCGGCTACGAGCTGGATCGGGACGGAGACGGCAACTTCAAGGCGGGGTTCCCCGACCACGACAACCACCACATCGACGCCGTGCGCTACGCCTGTGAGGACGATATGACCGGCCCGGCGCTGAAGATTTTGAGGTGAGAATATGACCTATACACAGACCGAGATGGTGAGTGCGGCCCTCTCCGACCCGGCAAACGCGCCCATGACCCTTGCCCAGATCGTGAGCGAGGAGATCCGGGAGTTCCTGCGCTCACCGCAGTATCGGGAGCTGCTGGAGGCCGACGCTTATTACCGCAACCGCTCCGATGTGCAGCGCAAGACCAACGACATCAAGGAGCGCTCCAATGCCAGGATCGAGCATCCCATTTACCGGAAGCTGGTGGACCAGAAGGTGCGCTACCTCCTGGCCCGCCCCTGGGCGGTGGAGACGGAGGACAAGGCATACGGGGAGGCGCTGGAGACGTTGTTCGACGCGACCTTCCGGCGCAAGGTTAAATCTCTGGGGCGGGGCGCGGTCAAGTGCGGCGTGGCCTGGCTCCAACCCTACATCGGCGAGGCCGGGGAGCTGTGCTTTCTGCGCATCCCCGCCCGGGAGCTGGTCCCGCTGTGGAAGGACACGGAGCGGAGCGAGCTGGACGGCTTTATCCGTTTTTACCCCCAGGTGGTCTACGTGGGCCGGGACAAGCGGGTGATCCACCGGGCGGAATATTGGTTCTCCGGCGGCGTGCTGTGGTTTCTATGCACCGACGGCTCGGGGGAGTATCGGGTAGACACCGGACACGGCACGGAGGCGGGGGGATGGACTGAGCCCCACTTCACCCTGGGGGGCAAGGGTTACAACTGGGAACGGCCTCCTCTGGTGTGGCTGCGCTATAACGAGGAGGAGCTGTCCCTGTGCCACTATGTTCGGGATCTCATCGATGACTACAACTGGCAGACCTCCGTTACCGCCGACGTGCTGCGGGATGTAGCCAAGTTCGTCTACATTCTGAAAAACTACGGCGGGGCCGATCTGGACGAGTTTGTGCGGGATCTGCGGGAGGCCCTGGCCGTGAAGGTGGAGGGCGACGGCGGCGTGGACAAGCTCCAGGCCGACCTGGACGTATCGGCGGTGATGAGCTTCCTGGACGCGGAGCGGCGAGACCTCTTCGACTTCGCCTCCGCCGTGGACACCAAGGACCCGGAGCTGGGCAACGCCTCCGGCTCGGCCATCGGCTTCCGGTACATGGATCTGGACGCCGACTGCGCCGACCTAGCCGACGAACTCCAGGACACATTCCGGCGGCTCAAGCCTTTCCTGGACACCTGGCTCCAGGCCACGGGCGCGGGGGACTTTTCAGACAGTACATTCTCCATCGCCTTCAATATGGACCTGCCGGTGAACGAGACCGATATCATCGCCAACGTAAACGCAAGCGCCGGACTACTGTCCCGGCGGACCCTGCTGGAAAACCATCCCTGGGTCAAGGATGTGGACGGGGAGCTGGAGGCCGTGGAGGCCGAAAAGCGACAGGAGCTGGAGCGCTACGGCGCGGGGCTGTTCGACGACCACGGCGGCGGGGGCGGGTTGAATGGCGGCGAATAAGGACTACTGGGCGGCCCGGGCCCTCCAGCGGGAGGCGGAGGCCTACGCCAGAGGGGCGGAGCTGTCCGCCAGGCTGTACGACGCCTACCAGACGGCCCTGCGGGACCTGCGCCGGCAGATCAACGACTTTTACGTGCGCTACGCCAGAGAGAACCGGCTGACCTACGCCGAGGCCGTAAAAGCCCTGAACCGGGCGGAGGCCAGAGAGTGGAAGGCCTCGCTGGGGGAGTGGGTGGAGCGGATCAACGCTGAGACAGACCAGGAGATCAAGGCCCGGCTGAAGGCCGAGCTGGACGCGCTCTCTTACCGGAGCCGGATGGACCGGCTGGAGGCGATGTGCGGCCAGATGGAGATGACGCTGGACGAGCTGTGCGCCAGGTGCATGCGGGAGATGTCGGAAGAGTTCGGCGAGGCGTACCGAGAGAGCTATTACAAAAAGTCCTTCGACATCCAGCAGAGGGCGGGGCGCATCTGGGAGGTGGCCGGAATCGACGTGGGCATGGTAGAGCACGTGATGTCCTACCCGTGGAGCGGGGCGAACTTCTCCGACCGGCTATGGCAAAACAAGACGGCCCTGCTTTTCAGCCTCCGGCAGGACCTCACCCAGGGGCTCATCAAGGGGACGGGAATCGGCCCCCTATCCAAGTCGCTCTCGGAGCAGATGGGCCAGAGCTACAAGGCAGCGGAACGGCTGGTGCGCACCGAGCTCAATCACTTCCACAACGAGGCGGACCGCGCCGCCTACCAGGCGGCGGGCATCGAGTGGTATGAGTTCATGGCCACGCTGGACAGCCGCACCTGCGCCGTCTGCGGGGCGCTGGACGGCAAGCGCTTCAAGGTGGCCGAGGCGCAGACCGGCGTGAACTACCCGCCCATGCACCCAAACGACCGGTGCACCACGGTGGAGTGGGACCCGGAGGAGCAGGCGGATTGGGCCGCCGCCGGAGAGAAAATGCCGGAGCGTATGACCTATGAGGAGTGGTATCAGCGGCAGGTGGCAGAGCATGGCGAAGGATATGTTGAACGTGAGCGCAAAAGGGTGTATAATATAGCTTCGGATAAAGAACAATACCAGCGATTGAAGGAGAAGCTTGGGGAAAATGCGCCGGCCACATTTGAAGCGTTCCAGAATATAAAATACAGCAGTGGAGATGACTATGCGCAGTTTAAAGCGTATGCCAGAGATATCGGGAATGGGGGCTTGACCCCGCTTGCCGATTTTAAGCTGTACCAAGATACAGCGGCTCAGATTGATGCGGAGTTGGTTGGGGTCATAACTTCTGATGGAACAGAAATTGTCGCCAAATCAGATCATTTCGTAAGCAGAGTAATCGGGTCCGTCGAGGAGAGAAGGTCTGGCGTGGAAATCTCCAGCGTGAGGGAAGCGCTGACAAACCCGGAGAGAAGGGATTCCAGGCGAGGGAAAAAGGGAGTGAGCGTCCGGTATTTCGGAAAGGAAGCCATTGTAACAGTGAATCCTGATACCGGGACGATCATTCAAGCCAATCCGCGACACAGCAGAAAGGAGATGGAGCAGTGATAAAAATAACCGAGAAGCAGCGATTGGAGCTTGCTCCGTTGATCCCGCGTCTGGATGAACTGCTTGCCGAGCCAACGGACGAAGCGCTCTTGCTGGCAATAGATGATCTGATCATTGACGAATTAGATGACAGCCAAAATTACCTGTCAGAGGATGGGATCAAACTCCAGAAACTCTACGACGAAATCTTTGAATCCAACGACTGAACCACCACTCTCCGGGGCGGTGGTTTTCTTATGCCTGAAAGGAGGCGGGGCCTATGATCTGCCCGTATAACCGCAAGCAGGAAAAACAGGTGCTGCAAGTCACGAATGAGTACGGCGACGAAGGGCAGTGCGACAGTACCCAGCAGATCACATCGTGGACCTACACCATGATGGAGTGCCCCCAAGAGGGGTGTGCGGCCTGGAGAAACGGGCGCTGCTGCTATGCGGCGGTCAGCCTGGACAATTGTTGATGAAAGCACCTGAGAGGGTGCTTTTTTCATACCATTTTGGGCTCCCTGTCCCAGACCAACAGGGGCGGCAAAGAGCGTGGAAGTCGCTATAGAAACAGCCAGAGAGGAGACACACATGATCATCGAGAGCGTCAAGACCATCCTTGGGGAAGAGCTGTCCGCACAGGTAGAGACCGCACTGAAGGGCAAGGGCAAGGACGGCAAGGACCTGGACCTGGTGGTGGGGAACGACGGGAGCTATGTGCCGGCGGACAAGTACGACGGCGAGAAGCGCCGGGCCGCCTCCGCCGAGACTGCGCTGAAATCCGCCGCGGAGGCCGTGAAGGCCCTGGGCGGCTCCGGGGACCCCGCCAAGCTGGCGGAGGACGTGGCCGCGGCAAAGGGGACCATTGAGACCCTGAAAACCGACCACAGGAAGGAGCTTGCCCGCATCCAGAAGGACACCGCGGTGCGCATGGCCCTGACCGGGCGAGTCCACGACCCCGCCGACGTGTTGGGGCTGCTGGACCTGGAGAAGATCCAGATCGGCGAGGACGGCGGACTAAAAACCGATCTGGAGGACCTGCTCAAGCCCATCCAGGAGGCCAAGCCCTATCTGTTCAAGCCGAGCCAAGATCCGGCACAGCCACCCCTGAAGGGGGCACAGCCCGCGCCGCCCACGGGGGGAGAACCCCCCAAGGACTACACCATGGAGGAACTCGGGAAGCTCTCCATGGAGGAGTACGCGGCCTACCGTGAAAAGCAAACCGGCTTCCCGAGAAATTAGAAGCGCGGAGGGCAGGCGCATAGGGAGAACAAGTCAGGACGCAGACGAAAAAACAGGTTGGGCCGGAGGCCAAACGGCATTTTTCGCGGAGTCCGTGCTTATTCGACCGGCCATGCGCTCAGCCCGCAGCGTGACAGTTTCATGCATGCAGGAGACAACATCAAACAGAAAAGGAGATAGTACAACATGGCAAACACATTTTTGACTCCCTCCGTCATCGCCCGGGAGTCCCTGATCGTCCTGGAGAACAACCTGATCGCCGCCAACCTGGTCCACCGGGACTACTCCGACGAGTTCGTACAGGTGGGCGACACCGTGACCATCCGCAAGCCCGCCAAGTTTACAGCCAAGAACTTTACCGGCTCCATCATCCGGCAGGACGCCTCCGAGGGGAGCGTGGCCGTGAAGATCGACCGGCACCGGGACGTGTCCTTTGAGGTGACCAGCAAGGAGATGACCCTGGACATCAAGGACTTTTCCACCCAGCTCATCGCCCCCGCCATGCGGGCCATCGCCCAGGCGGTGGACGAGGACATCCTCAACGAATGCGCCAACATCAGCGCGTCCGTGACCGCGACCGCGTCCCCCACCAATCTGGCGGACATCGCCAATCTGTCCAAGACCCTGGACATCGCCAAGGTCCCCCTGGATATGCGCAGGCTGGTGCTCAACCCCACCCATAAGTACCGCTACGCCCTCACCGACAATCTCTCGAAGGTGGCCTACGCGGGTAACGGCGAGACCCTGCGCAACGCCGAGCTGGGCCGGGTGTACACGCTGGACACGTACATGGACCAGAACTGCCCCGACTCCCTGGCGGCCACTGCGGGCAACGCCACCGCCTTCAAGGTGAGCGGCACGAAGGGGGAGACCAAGGTGGCGCTCTCCAGCGTCACCGCCGCCACGGCCACCGTGAAGAAGGGCGACTGCTTCATCCTGGACGGCTACCGCTACCACTTCACCGCCGACGCCACCGCCGCCTCCAGTGCAGTGGCTGAGGTGGGCATCGACGCAGAGCTGGTGAAGGATTACACCAACGCCGACGCCTATTTGGCCTCCAAGCCCCACTCCCTGGCCTTCCACCGCAACGCCATCGCCCTGGTCACCCGCCCCCTGGCCCTGCCCATGGGCGCGGCCAACGCCGCGATCATGAGCCACGACGGCCTGGGCGTCCGGGTGGTGTACGGCTATAACCAGGACACCAAGAAGGACACGGTCTCTCTGGACATCATCTACGGCGTCAAGACCCTGGACGAGACCATGGCGGTGAAGCTGGTAGGCTGAGATGGACCGCCTGAATGAACGGCTTGCCCTGCTGAAGGCGCTGCTGGGGCTCTCCGGGACGGAAAAGGACACGCTGCTGGAGTTTGCCCTCCGGACGGTGGAGGATCGCGTGCTCGGCTACATCCACTGGGATACCCTTCCAGAAGGGCTGGAGCGTCCCCTGGTGCTGATGACGGCCGCCTACTGGAAGGGGGCGGCGCTGGGCGGCGAAGAGACTGCCGCGGGGCCGGTGGCCTCCGTGAAACGGGGGGACGTGTCCACCTCCTTTGCCGTGAGCGGAGGGGCGTCCGCCACGGCGGGGACCTTTGACCTTGCGGAGGGCGGCGCCTTCTTCGGCTGGCGGGAGGCCCTGAACGGGTATCGCAGACTGCGGAGGTGAGCGCCATGGGCTTCGGAAACCCGGCGGCGGAGCGCGCCGCCATCGAAGGCACCTATGAGGATACCGCGGTGATCTCCCGCATGGAGACGGTCCTGGACGGAGATCTGACCCGGCCGAGGCCGGCGGCGGTCTATACCGGCGTGGCCTGCGCCCTGTCCCGGGACGGTGCGGACGGCAGCGGGCAGCGCGCTCCGCAGAATGAGATCGATTATGACGCCACCCTCTTCCTGGCCCCCGAGCTGGACGTACAGCCCGGGGACCGGGTGGAGGTGTCACGGTTCGGGCGGACGTATGCCTACGCCGTGGAGGGACGCCCGGCGGTCTACGCCACCCACCAGGAGGCGCGGCTGAAGGAGCGTGACCTGGCGTGAGTGTGGACAACCGTGAGCTGGAGGAGTTCCAGCGGAAGCTTGCCGCCCTGAAGGAGCAGGCGCCGGAGTTTATGCGCGCGCTGGCCCTTGCGGAGGGGGTACACGCCGCCTCGGAGGCCAGGCGCATCTGTAAGGCGGAAGGCATCGTGAACACCGGCAATTACCGGGAGAACTGGCATGCGGGGGACCGGAGGGTGGGGACGCGCTCCAAGGACGTCAGCGACGGCTGCAAGGCCCGGGTGCGGGGAAAGACCTACTCCATCGACGTCTACAACAACGCCGAGTATGCCAAGCACTTGGAGTACGGCTTCCGGTCCCACTTTGTTCCAGGGTATTGGGCAGGGAAAACCTTTATTTATCAGCCTGGATACCCCGGTGGGATGTGGGTTGGACCCCACGCCATTGAACATCACGTAAACCGCGAGACAGTATCGATGGATACGGTTCAAGTGGGTTATGTTAAGGGCCATTTTACGATGATGCGCGCAAAGCGGAATACCTTAAAGACCCAACCTAACCGGCTCAGGCGAAAGCAGGACAAATTCCTGCGGGAGGGGCTGAAATGATGACACTGAACGAACTGACCCGGGCGGTCGCGGCCCGCCTGCGGACACTGTGGCCGGACCGGCCGGTCTATGTGGACGACATCCCCCGGGAGGCGGACGGCTGCCTGTATATCGGGCTGATCGACTCAGAGCAGGGGCAGGAGCTGGACCGGCGCTTCAAGAGGTCTGTGAGCGTTCAGATCCTCTACTTTCGGGCCGACCAGGACGCGCTGGCCTACCAGGACTGGGCGGAGGCCCTGTACGACGGCTTCCGCGCTTTGGAGACAGATGGGCGCACGGTGCGCCTTAAGAATTGCCGCGCCCGGGAGAACGGCGAACAGCGCTGCTTTCAGTTTACCTTTGACGCGGACCTCCTCTTCTGGGAGGCGCGGGGCGGAGAGACGATGCAGACGCTGGCGCAAACGATCAACGACAAGGAAGGATAGGTGAAACAGAATGCCTATGGGAGGCGGCACCTTTACGGTGCAAAACAAGATCCTGCCCGGCAGCTATATCAATTTTGTGGGCTATGCCAACGCGGCCACCCTGGGAGCGCGGGGCACGGCGGCCCTGCCCCTGGAGCTGGACTGGGGGCCGGAGGGCCAGATCTACACCCTGGAGGCGGGGGAGTTCAACCAGACGGCGCTGGAGGTGTTCGGCCATGACGCCACGGCGGCGGAGCTGCTGCTCATCCGGGAAGCGCTGAAGCGGTGCTCGACCCTGCTGGTGTACCGGGTGAACGCCGGTGGGAGCAAGGCCGGCGCCACGGTGGGAGGCATGACCGTCACCGCCCGATGGGGCGGCACAAGGGGCAACGACATCAAGGTGGCGCTGCTGGCCAACGGCTCCAGCGACGTGGACGTGGTGACCTACCTGGACGGTGCGGAGACGGACCGGCAGACCGTGGCCAAGTCCGGCGGCGCGGCAGACCTGAAGGCCAACGACTTTGTGAGCTTCGGCACGGCGGAGACCCTGACGGCGGCGGCCGCCACCGCCCTCACCGGCGGAACGAACGGCACGGTGAACACCGCGGCGTACACCGCATGGCTCACCGCCCTGGAGGTGGAGAGCTTTAACGCTGTGGGTTACCCCGGCACCGACGCTGCGGTTAAGGCCCTGGTGGACGCCTTCGTCAAGCGGCTGCGGGACGAGGACGGACGCAAGGTGGTGGGGGTGCTTTATCAGTACACCACCGCCGACAGCATTGGGATGCTCAGTGTGAAAAACGGCGTCAAGCTCGCCGACGGCACCGTGCTCACCGGCGACAAGGCCGTGGCCTGGGTCACCGGCGCCACCGCCGGGGCGGAGGTGAACGAGTCCCTCACCAACACCGCCTATGACGGCGCGGTGGATGTGGACGTCAAGTACACCAAAGGGCAGTACGAGGCCGCCATCCAGGCGGGAGAGTTTGTCTTCTACGCCGACAGCGGCAAGGCCCGGGTCCTCTCCGACATCAACACCCGCACCACCTTCGGCGGCGGGGTGAGCGAGGACTGGACATCTAACCGGGTGGTGCGGGTCATGGACGGCTGGGCCAACGACGTGGCCCGGATCTTCGGGGAGCGTTACCTTGGGACCCAGACCAACAGCGATACGGGCCGGGCCCTCTTCAAGGCCGACCTGGTGGCCCTCGGAAAGGAATACGAGGGCATCGACGCCATCAGCGGCTTTGTGCCCGACGACATCACCGTGCTCCAGGGGAGCGGCAAGCGGGACGTGTCCGTCTCCTGCGCCCTCACCCCCAACGACAGCATGGAAAAGCTCTACATGACCGTGACGGTCAACTAAAAGGGGGCGTACAATATGAGAACACTGGATACGCAGGACACCATCTCCGGCAAGGAGGGGCGGGCCTACGCCAAGATCGACGGCAACAACGAGGAGATGTTCTTCGCCAAGAGCATCGAAGCCACGGTGGAGAAGTCCAAGGGGCAGGTGAAGGCCATCGGCATGCGCATGGTGGGGCACAAGACCACCGGCGCGGAGGGCACGGGCTCCATGACCCTCTACTATCTCTCGCCCCTCTTCCGCGCCAAGCTCTCCGAGTGGAAGCGGACGGGGGTGGACGCCTATTTCGATATGGTCATTGAGAACACCGACCCCGCCTCCGGCGCGGGCTCCCAGCGGATGATGCTGCTGGGGGTCAATCTGGACTCCGTCCTCCTGGCCAAGCTGGACGGCGACTCTGACGACCCGCTGGAGGAGGATGTGGACTTCACCTTCGAGGACTTTGAGATCCTGGAGAGTTTCCAAAAGCTTTGAGAAAATCGAGCCTCCCCACTCCGAACAGTGGGGAGGCCGTCATTTTAACGGAAAGGAGCATGCTCAATGGGCAAGCTGTATGATTTTCTAATGGAGGGCGAGGCGGCGGCCCAGGAGACCGCAGAGGTACACATCTCCGGATTCCCCCACCCCTTTCTCATCCACTCCATCACCGAGGCCGAGAATAAGGCCATCCGCAAGACCTGCCAGAAGGTGAGCTTTGACAAAAGGACGCGGCAGAGGAGCGCGGAGACCGACCAGGAAATGTATGTGAGCCGGCTGGCGGCCGCCTGCTGTACTGAGCCCAACTTCAAGGACGCCCAGCTCCAGGCCAGATACGGAGCTGTGGGAGAGGACGAACTCATGGGAAAGATCCTTAAGCCCGGGCAGTTCAACGAGCTGATGACGGCCATCATGGAGCTCAACGGCTTCTCCAGCGATATGGACGAGCTGAGGGACGAGGCAAAAAACTGATCCGGGAGGGCGACGGCGAGGCGATGTACGCCCACTACGCCCTCCACAGGCTGAAAATACTGCCCGGCGCGCTCATGGCCCTTCCCCTGCGGGAACGGGCCTTTATCTACGCCTCCATCGACGAGCAGGTGCAGAACGAAAAACGGGCCGCACGGCGGCGGAAAGGCGGGTGAGCCTATGTCCATAGCGACCACAATGGCGATCCGGGATCAGATGACCCAGACGCTGAACCGGATGGAGCGGTATACCCGGCAATTGAACGCGGCGCTGCGGGAGACGGGCGTGATCACGGAGACCGCAAATCCAGGCGAGGCGTATGACCGGGCATCGGCATCCATCCTGCGCGCCGCAGACCAGGTAGACCGCTTCAACGATCAGCAGACTCAGGCGGAACGGCAGGCCCAGGCGGTGGGCGGCGCATGGAGCAAAGTCGGCGGGTATGTCAAGTCGGCCGCGGCGGCTTTCGGCGTGTCCAAGCTGGTGGGGCTGTCAGACACCATCGCCGGAAACCGGGCGCGGCTGGGGTTGATCGTGGACGACGGCGGCAGCGTGGCGGAGCTGGAAAACAAAATATTCGCCTCCGCCATGCGCGCCAGGGCTGCCTATACGGATGTGGCTGAGTCGGTATCAAAATTGGGACTTTTGGCGGGAAAAGCGTTTGGCAGTAATGACGAGATCATCGCTTTTACTGAACTCATGAATAAAAACTTCGCTTTGTCTGGGGCTGACCAAGCGACTAGGTCCGCAGCCATGCGCCAACTCACTCAGGCCATGGGCAGCGGGCGTCTCCAAGGGGATGAGTATGTTTCCATCACCGAAAATGCGTCCCTGCTGGCCAACGCCATTGAGGACTATATGAGAAACGTGCAGGGGGCGAAAGGGTCCATGAAGGACTGGGCCTCCGAGGGGTTGCTGACGGCGGACGTGATCAAGGCGGCCATGTTCAACACCGCCGACGAGGTGGAGAAGCGATTTGAGGAAACGCCCATGACCTGGGCACAGGTGGGGACGCTGGCTGCCAACATCGCCATTAAGGCCCTGGACCCGCTCCTCACCGCCATCAACTGGCTGGCCAACAACATCCGGATCATCGGCCCGCTGGTGCTGGGACTGGGGGGCGCGTTCGCGGTGTTCCAGGTCGCCGCCCACTGGACCGCCATCGCGGGGGCCGTAACGGGGGCGTATCACTTTGCGGTGAACCTGCTGTCCATCGGCTTCGGTGTGTTGAGCGGGAGTTCGGCGGCGGCCTCCGCCGCGGTATTCACCTTCAATTCCGCGCTCCTGGCCTCGCCCATCACCTGGGTGGTGATGGGTGTGCTGCTGCTGGTGGGCGTGCTGTTTGCGGCAGTAGCCGCATTCAACAAGCTCACGGGCGCATCAGTATCCGCCACAGGAATCATCTTCGGGGCGGTGGCCACACTGGCCGCAGCGGTGATGAATACCGTGATCGGACTATTGAACGCCCTGCTTCAACTAGCATGGAACAATTTTGTAACGCCTTTCTTGGGTGTGATCGAATTTGTCCTCAACGTAGTCAACGGAGGCTTTGACTCCTTCGGTGGAGCCGTCGCAAACCTGATTGGACAGATCATCTCGTGGTTTCTCTCGCTGGGGCAGGTGGTGACGAAGATCATCGACGCCATCTTTGGTACGGACTGGACATCCGGCCTGGAAGCACTAAAGGGCAACGTGCTGGCCTGGGGAAAAAACGAAAACGCCATTACCCTGGACCGGTCTGCCCCGGAGATTCCCGTGCGCTTTGATTACAAGGATGCATGGAAATCCGGGTATAGCCTTGGTGAGGGCCTGGCCAGCAAGGCCGCGGGACTATTCGGCGGCGCAGACAGTGTCGACTGGGACGCGCTCCAGCAGGGGGTTGACGCCACCGCCGCCAACACCGGCGCCATGGCCGACGAGGTGAACATCGCAGACGAGGACCTGAAGTTTATGAAGGACGTGGCGGAGATGCGGTATGTGCAGAACTTCGTCACCCTCACCCCCACCGTATCCATGGACGCCAGAATCAGCGAACGGGTGGACGTGAACGAGGTGGTCTCCTCCATTGCCCAGGTGCTGGAGGAGGAGATCGCCATTTCGGCGGAGGGGGCGTACGCGTGAGCGGAGAAAAGTACAGTATCGTTCTGGAGTTTGCGGTGGGCAGCCTGACCCTGCCCGTCCTGCCGGAAAAGCTGGAGGTCAAGTGCGCCGGGGACAACGGCACAGCCAAGGTGCTCTCACTGGGGGAGGTCTCCCTCCTCCGGACGCGGAAACTGCGGGAGATCACGATCTCCTCCGTATTCCCGGCGGCAAAGTCCCCCTGGGTCTCCGGCCCGGTCTCCCAGCCCATGGCCTGCGTACGGGCCATCCAGGCACAGAGAGACGCAAAAAAACCGTTGCGGATGCTTCTGGAGGGCTTCGACCTGGACCTCAACACCGCGTTTGCCATCGAGGACTTTACCTATGCCGAGCAGTTCGGCACGGTGGGAGACCTCTCCTACACCCTCAAGCTCAAGGAGTATCGGGCGCCGGCGGCGCGGCGGGTCACCCTGCCCGACGACGCCGCCGGCAAGGCCGTGGTGGAACAGGCGCCCAGGGAGGGCGAGCCGGAGACGGCCAAGACCTACACGGTGGCGTCCGGTGACTGTCTGTGGTCCATTTGCAGGCGGTGCTACGGCGACGGGAGCCGTTACCCGGATCTCTACGAGAAGAACAAAGACGTGATCGACGCGGGCAACCGGGGGAAGAGCGTGCCCAAATACACCATCTACCCCGGACAGATTTTCACACTGTGAGGTGAGTGCATGGAGCTGCTGCATCAGAATCTGGACAGCGGAGAGACCCGTGAGCTCTCGGGGCTGGTCACGGCCTGCACGGTGAAGACCGTACGCCGGGGCGCGCCGGGGCAGATGGACCTCACCCTGCTGCGGGACGGGTCCTTCACCCTGGCCCACGGGGATATCCTGGCGCTGAAGGACGGGGACCGGAAGATCTTCTACGGATACCTCTTCAAGCTGGGCGGAAGCGAAAAGGAGGAGATCACGGTCACGGCCTATGACCAGCTCCGCTATTTGAAGAACAAGGACACCTATGTCTTTGAGGGACAACGGGCGGATCAAATCGCCGCCCAGATCGCCGCCGACTTCGAGCTGAAGACGGGGGAGATGGACAACACCGGATATGTCATCCCATCCATGACCATGGATGGAAAGACCCTGTTCGACATCATCCTGGAGGCCCTGGACCGCACGCTCATCAACACCGGAAAGATGTACGTGCTGTGGGACGACTACGGCGCGCTGCGCCTCTCCGACGTGGAGGGGGGCCGCTCCATCCTTGCTGTGGGGGACGGGAGTCTGGCCACCGGATACACTTGGGAGAGCAGCATCGACTCCGATACGGCAAACCAGGTCAAGCTGGTCCAGGACAACAAGAGCACCGGAAAACGGGATGTGTACATCGTCAAGGATTCGGCCAGGATGCGGCGCTGGGGCGTGCTTCAGCACTACGAAAAGGCGGGCAAAGGGCTCAATGCCGGACAGCTCAAAGCGCAGGCCCAGCAGATGCTGGAGCTCTACAACCGGCCCGCCGTGAGCTTGGAGCTCTCCGCCCTGGAGGGGGACCTGGACCTGCGGGCGGGGCGGTCCATCTACGTGGACATCGCGGACCGGGGGCTGAAAGGGTGGTACATCATCGACGAGTGCACCCACGACATCATAAAGGAGACGGTAAAAATGACGCTGTTGATGGCGGGATGCTGATCGAGCAGATCAAAAAGGCGGCCGGCGGTGCGGGACCGGACCCGGCGGCGCTATTTTTTGGCACGGTGGTCTCCGCCTCGCCTCTGCGGGTGAAGGTGGACGACCGCTTTGAACTGGGAGCGGCCCAACTGCTCACCTTCCGGGGAGCCGCCTTCGAGCCGGGAGACGGCCTGATCCTCCTGCGGGACTTGGGGGGACAGCGCTTCCTCGTGCTGGGGAGGTGCTGAGGCATGGCGCTGACACCGGCAGGGGCGGGGCTCTTACCGGAGGTGGAGACCCGCGCAAGCAGGGAGGAGCCCTCCAAGACTTACCGCATCGACTTTGACGCCGGGAGGGTGACCGGCAGGGTGGACGGGTTGGAAGCCATGCGCCAAGCCGTCTACATGATCCTGAGTACGGAGCGATTCACCTGGCCCATCTACTCCTGGAACTATGGCACGGAGCTGTCCAGGCTGCCGGGCCGGAGCGGTACAGGGCTGGAGAGCGAGGCGAAGCGGGTCATCTCCGAGGCCTTGCTGGCCGATGACCGGGTGACGGCGGTACGGGACTTCACATTCACCCGGAGTTCCCGACGTGCCTTGGCCGTGTCCTTCACGGTGGAGACCGCGCTGGGCGACATTGCGGTGGAGAGAGAGGTGGAGGTTTGATATGGACTACAGTGAGCAGACGTTTGAAACCATCATGACCCGGTGCCTGGCGCGAGTGGGCGCAGGGCTGGATAAACGGGAGGGTTCGGTGATCTATGACGCCGTTGCGCCGCTGGCCGCGGAGCTGGCAGAGTTCTATTCCCTCCAGTCGGCGGAGATGGACCGGGCATTCCCGGATACGGCTGCGGGAGCGGATCTCACCAACAAGGCCAAGGAGCGGGGGATATTCCGCCTTGCCGCCACCCAGGCGGTGCGCAAAGGTATTTTCACCGACGCGGAGGGCGCCGCCATGGAGATACCGGCCGGGAGCCGCTTTTCCGGCGGCTCGGTGAACTACGCCGCCGGGGAGAGACTTGCCGACGGAGCCTACCGGCTCACCTGCGAAACGGCGGGTGAGATAGGCAACGCCTATACCGGAGTGCTGTTCCCCATTGACCACATCGACGGTCTGGGGAGCGCCACACTGGCCGACGTGCTCATCCACGGCGAGGATGAGGAGGATGATGACACGCTGCGGGCCCGGTACATAGCGTCCTTTGCGGGGATGGCCTTTGCGGGGAATGTGGCCGACTACAAGGCCAAGGTCTCCGCTCTGCCCGGCGTGGGCGGGGTGAAGGTCTATCGGGCCTGGAACGGAGGCGGCACGGTGAAGCTGGTCGTCACCACTTCCGCCGGAGGAGTGCCGTCCCAGGAACTGGTGGCCTCTGTACAGGCCGCGATAGATCCCGAGGGATATCAGGGAGAGGGGAAGGGACTGGCGCCTATTGATCACTGCGTGACCGTAGCGGGAGTGACTGGGTGCACCGTTGCGGTGTCCGCTAAGCTTACCTTCCAAGATGGGTACACCTGGGCGGGGCTGGCTAGCGCCGTGGAAGCGGCGATCCAGGGGTATCTGGACGAGGTAATTGCAGCGTGGGCGGACGACGCTGCCTCTGTAGTGCGGGTGGGGCACGTGGAGGCCCGCATCCTGAGTGTAAACGGCGTGCTGGACGCGGCGGAGACCAAGCTCAACGGTACAGCCGCCAACCTGACCCTTCAGGCCGACCAAATCCCTATTCTGGGGGAGGTGTCCAATGTCACTGCTTGACAAGTGGCCGGAGTTCTTGCAAACCCTCGCTGAGTTCAGGGCGCTCTCCGACGCGCTCTCTCCGGAGGCGGATGTGGCCCGGGCCGCTGTGGAGGGCATGGCGAGAGAGTTCTCGGCCTATACCCTGTCTGAGTGGGGCGTGGAGCGATGGGAGGATATTCTGGGACTCACAGGCAAAGACGCCGACGACCTAAATTCCCGCCGGGTGCGCATCATCACCAAGATCATCGAGCAGCCGCCCATTACCAAGCGGGTCCTCTACAACCAACTGCGGTCCCTGGCGGGATATGGAAGGTTTACCATGGATATCGACTATGGCCTCCATAAACTGGAGGTCAAGCTGGACCTGGGTTCTAAATCGGCCTTCGAGGACGTGAAGGCACTGGTAGAGCGAAGCGCACCGGCGGATATGGTGCTGTCGGTGTCCCTGCTCTTCAACACCCATGCCATGCTGGGGGCCTATACCCACGCCGCTCTGGCGGCACATACACATGAGGAACTGAGAAGCGAGGTGTTTTCCGATGGCGGCTGAGACCACCAACTACGGGCTGACCAAGCCCGCAGCAAACGAATCTTACGACATCACAGTATTTAACCGGAACGCCGATGTCATCGACGCGGCGCTGGCGGCGCACGAAGCGGACGGGGTGAAGCACGTCAGCGCGGCGGAGCGGACGGCCTGGAACGCCAAGGCGGACGGGGATCACACCCACACGGCGGCCCAGGTGGGGGCGGTCCCCACGACCCGGAAGGTGAACGGCAAGGCCCTCAGCGCGGACATCACCCTGACGGCGGGTGATGTGGGGGCATTTGGCATGTTGGGGTCCTCAACCACCGCAGACCTGGATACCTGCAAAACGCCTGGGTGCCTCCTCGTCCATAACTCCTGTGCCAACTGGCCGGCAGGGGAAACAGCGGACTGGGGCTTGCTCAGGATCGAGGCAAACGGGTCCGGCGGAGTGGTACAAACGCTGACTGTCCGGCTAACCTCGACGACTAAGCCCACCAAAGCCTATTATCGGATGTACAGCGGTGATGTGTGGTCCGTATGGGGGCAGATTGCCACCGACAGCGATTTGGAGGGCTACCTGCCCCTAACGGGCGGAACGCTGAGCGCTGATTTAACCATCAACAAAACAGCCGGCGCGTTTTGGATAAAGGACGCCACGAGCGGCCGGCGCACTGCGATACAGCAGGACCAAAACGGCGGGGCCATTGGACTATACAACCAGTTGTTGGATGGAAGCGAAGGCAACGGCCTAAAACTCGGGGGCGAAACGGTCAACCTTGTGGATGCGCTCAAGCTCTTGACAAAACGGACCGAAGGCACTACACAGTACCGCCTCTACGGCGAGCACAATAAGCCCACCCCGGCGGACATCGGGGCGGCGGTGACGTACCGGTATACGGCAACGATCCCCACTGGAACATGGACGGCGGTATCTGGGGGCGGGTACTACAAGGACATCACAGTATCTGGTATTACGGCGGCCATGACCCCCTGCGTAGGCGTGGTGCAGACCTCCGACGTTGCTGCCTCGGAGCTTATGGTGGAGGAGTTCGGCAACAACATCCGCCGGATCGAGACCATGGCCGGCAAAATCAGGGTCTACACCAAGACCGACGGCGCGATCCCGTCCGTCAATATACCGATCCAGCTCGTGGGCACGGTGTAAGGAGGGGATGAGATGAGCGATTGTATTTTGCCGGTGATGGGTGACAATTTGTCGACCAAGCTGTGCAGCGGGAAGAAACTTCGAAAGGTAATCGACGCGACCTGCACCTCCACCTCCACATCTTTTAGAGACTTTACGTTCAGCGGAATTACTGCGGCGGAATTGAAATCCCTGCTTATCGGGAGCCCAATATTGATGATGGCATGCGAGTCAACTGACTATTACATCACAGTTTTTGGAGCTGCGGCGGGAGTAACAGATTCAGCTACATCAGCACAATTTTATGCATCAGGGCTGAATATAACCAAATCCAATGCGGCAAGCACTGGATACACGGGAAGTTTCTTTTCCGTCACCTTTGATACGCTTTTGGTGAGGCACACCTATAGCAACGGTTCTCGCGTTCCCTATGGCATCGATGGGACGGCGGCTAAATTTTATGTTTTTAACTGAGGAGGGTGGAGCATGATCTTAAAAACCAACGGCCAGGAGGCGGAGCTGCTGTCCTTTGTCCCTGGCGCACAGACGGTATGTCTAGAGACGGCGGAGCCGGTGGAGCTGGGAGAGGCCCTGGAGGTGTGGGCCGAACTTGAGGACGGGCCGTTTCTGCTGGCCTCCTATACCGTGGTCGACTGGCTGCGGGTGGAACAGACGGGCGGATCGATCCTCCTGACACAGCTCCCCGTCCCAACGCCCACCCCTGCGCCAGAGCCGGAGCCGGACGCGCTCACTCAGACGCAGCTCGCCGTGGCGGAGCTGGCCCAGGTGGCAGAAGACAACAACACTGCGGCGCAGCTCGCCATCGCGGAGCTGGCTGAGACGTTGCTGGGAGGTGAGACAAGTGTCTAAGCTGTACGTTGACCTGATCCGCAAGGGGCTGAAAACCATCGACGACGTGCCCCTGCGCTGGCGGGACGAGGTCCAGGCGCTGCTGGAGGAGGCGCAGGTATGATCAGGCTTGATAACTGGCGTGTGCGGATGGAAGTAAGGGACCGGGAGCTCGGATATGAGTCGGACCACCTGCACCGGCGGCTGGAGATCGCCGCGGACCTGGACGCGGGGTGGGCGGTGAAGCTGGATATGGCTCTGGGGAAGGCAAAGAACGTGGTGGACCTGGAGCGGACCGGGGACGTGCTGTGGGTGGACCTCACGCGGGATATCCTGGCCTCCGACGGGCTGTACCGCTGTCAGCTCCGGGGCCTCAAAGGGGATACGGTGGCCCACAGCAACCAGTTTGAGCTGCTGGTGAGCGGGAGCATCAACGCTGCGGAGGCATTTCCGAGCGTTGAGCCCTCGGAGCTTGCCCAGATGGAGGCCAGGGTCACGCAGGCCAAGGCCGACGCAGTGGCCGCCGCAGACCGGGCGGAAGCGGCGGTGGTCCACCCGCCCAAGCTGTCCGGAGATCAGACGTGGATGGTGTGGGACCTGGAGAGCGGTGCGTATCAGGATACCGGCGTCTACTCCGGCGGGGCGGCCCCCAACATTGGGCCCGACGGGAATTGGGTCGTCGGCGGCGTGGATACCGGCGTATCGGCGACGGGTCCCAGAGGAGAACAGGGACCTATCGGTCCCGCTGGTCCCCAGGGAGAGAAGGGAGATCCAGGAGAACAGGGACCAGCGGGGCCCAAGGGAGACACCGGGGAGCAAGGCCCGCAGGGGCCGAAGGGCGATACCGGCGCCCAGGGATTGCAAGGCCCAAAAGGAGACCAGGGGGAACCGGGCATCCAAGGCCCGCAAGGGCCCAAAGGTGACACCGGAGACACCGGCCCGCAGGGTCCCGCAGGTGCGGATGGCGTCGGCCTCCCCACGGTGACCGCAGAGGACAACGGCATGTATGCGGGCGTGGTGGACGGAGCGTGGGGCAAGGTGAGCGCGCCGGGTGGGGGCGGCGCTATGCAGGTCATCAAGAATATCAGCCTAACAGAAGCTGTTGTAAAAATAGAACTCGGAATATCCGCGACAGATTATGCCTATATGCTGATTTTAATCTCTGTCCCTGCGACAGGGTCGGGAGGTACAACAAATTACTGGCTTGGGGACAGCATCCATCAGATAAGCAGCAACCTTGCATGGTATCAGGCTTACACGAATGCGATTGCGGCCAGTGCTTTAGAAATATTTAAGCTGTCTGACAATACGATTTGGACCAAATTGCAGCTTGGGGCTACACCGACGACAAGGGATGCAATGAAAGCCTACGGAGTTGAAACATCGGTTGGAACGGGGCTGTATTTGCAGCAACAAAACAGCTCGAACAGTTTCCCGGTTGGGACTACTGTGAAAGTATATGCACTGATTTAGGAGGGGGGGAGCACGTGAGGGTTTATGATAACGGCATCTACCGCGACGCCACAGCAGAAGAACTCGCGGAGCTGGAGGCCATGGGACAGGCCCAGCCCCCCATCTCGCCCACAGTGACGGAACGGCTCTCCGCGCTGGAGGCGGCCATGCTGGAGCTGATGATGGGAGGGACAGGCGATGGTTGAGTTTATCCGCATTCAGTATCGTCTGGGCCGTCTGACGGCGGAGCAGGTGCGCTCCATGGCCCCGAAGTGGATCACTGCCGATCAGGCGGAAGAGATTATCCATATGTGACAGGCCAACTTGGCCGGAAAGGAAGTCAGCTATGAAGCATCTGTACGAGTACATCAATGAGATCATGGACATCGCCGAAGTCAATCACGTGGAGCCGCAGCACGCCAAGGATATGTTTTTGGCCGACGTCAGGAACGCCGGGGACCCCACGCTGCCCCACTACAGGGGCGCGGGGAATGTGGACTACGCCGCGCTGGCGGAGGACCTGCCCAGACTGACCCGAGAGGGAGCGGCCCTCACTCAGGCGTTATTTGACCACTACAAGGCGCTGGTGGAGCTACACAGGGCTGGGCGGTACGCCGAGGCGGTGGAGCTGATGCGCGGGGCTGTGGAGGCGGCTGATGGCTAAGTACATCGCCTCCATTCCGCTGGGGGACATCGAGCGCATCGCCATTATCCCGGGCGGCGGACGCAGCATGGCGCAGGTCAAGGGGGATGCGGACTATATTTGTAATGCCGGATTTTACAGCATGACTACTGGCAAGCCAGTTGGCCACCTCAAAGTGGACGGTGTGGTCCTGTCCAAAGAGACCTGGGGATGCTGGGGCTATGCGTGGGATAAGGCGGACATTAAGCTGGCCGCGCTGCCCGCTGCCGCCAAAAACTACATCAGCGGCGTGGAGATGCTTACCCCCATGATCGGTATGCAGGACGCTATGCTCTATAACCCGGATGTGGGCGGCGTCCGGCCTCGTACCGCCATGGCGCTGACGGGGGACAAGCTGCTACTGTATTGTGCGGACACCCCCACCACGCCGGAGGCGTTGAGGACAGCCCTCCACAGGCTGGGAGCTGAGACGGCCATTATGCTGGACGGCGGCGGGTCCTCCCAGTGCGATTTCACAGGGCAAAAAATCAGCAGCTCCCGTCGGGTGCACAATTATCTGGCCGTGTGGCTGCGCAAAAAGGAGGACAAGCCAATGAGCGAAGCATACCAGGTGACACCCTCGGTGGGCGTGAACATCCGCAGCGGCCCCGGAACGGGCTATTCCAAGGTCGGCGCTTACGCGCAGGGCACTGTGGTAACGGTCACGGCCACGCGGGACGGCTGGGGACAGACGGAGAAGGGCTGGGTCAGTCTGGACTATCTGGAGGCTGTGGAGGCCGCGCAGCGGGTCACGGACAACGGCCTGCGCATCCAGGCGCGGTACATCGACGCCGGGCGGAAGAACCGCCCGTGCGGTGTCAACCCGTGCGGCTATATTACCATCCATGAGACGGGCAACGCGGCCAGGGGCGCCGACGCGGCGGCCCATGGCTCCTACCTGAACAGCGCCGCCGGAGAGGCCGCTCTGGTAAGCTGGCACTACACGGTGGACGACCACGCTATTGTGCAGCATCTGCCCGACGGCGAGACGGCCTACCACGCGGGGGACGGCCCCAAGGGGACCGGCAACGCCCGGAGCATTGGGGTCGAGATCTGCGTCAACGCGGACGGCGACTTTGCCAAGGCCAGAGAAAACGCGGCCTCGCTGGTGCGGCTGCTGATGGAGGAGCACGGTATCCCCATCGGTCATGTGGTCCAGCACAATCACTGGAACGGCAAGGACTGTCCGTACACCATCCGGCACACAAGCGGGGCCTGGGAGGCATTCCTGGCGTTGTGCGAGGGAGGGCCGTGTGCAAAGACGAACCGGCAGACGGTACAGGCGCGCTTTGGGCTGGCCGAGGAGACCATGGACTACCTGGAGGCGTACCGATACGGCGCGGACCTGCTGCAAAAGCTGGCCGCGGCAAATTAGGAGAGGAGTACTTATCATGACCAACAAGATCAGCGCGGGCACGATTGCCCGGACCGTTGTACTGCTGCTGGCCCTGGTCAACCAGGTGCTGAGCATGCTGGGCGTCCAGACCATCCCCATCGCGGACGAGGACGTCAACACCCTCATCGCCACCGGCTGGACCATCGCCGCCTCCCTGGCGGCGTGGTGGAAGAACAACAGCTTTACACAGGCCGCCCTTGCAGGGGACGCCCTGAAGGACGAAATCAGGGCCAGGGAGGAGTAAGCCATGGCGGAGGACATCGCGGTCAAGGTGGCCGAAATTGATCAGCGGAGCAAATCGAACACCCACCGGCTGGACAAGGTGGTGGAGCGACAGGACAACCTGGACAAACTGGTGTCCTCCGTGGCGGTGCTGGCGACACGGCAGGAGACGGTGGAGACCGACGTGAAGGAGATCAAGACCGACGTGAAGGCCCTCACCGAGAAGCCCGCCAAGCGCTGGGACGGTATCGTGGACAAGCTCATTTGGCTGGCCG